>NHCFC04200__coassemble_500_pt1 | contig 41101 bp, 33 predicted proteins | sample NHCFC04200__metabat2_low_PE_055 | metagenome-assembled genome bin NHCFC04200
GGGGCCTTCCCCCCACGAAAAAACGAGAAAAACAATTTGTTGCGAAGGATCGCGTCATTCCGCCGGACTAGCGTGGCTCGATGACTTCGACGCCGTCCATATAGGGCACGAGCACCTTGGGCAGGACAATGCTGCCGTCTTTTTGCTGGCCGTTTTCAAGGATGGCGGCCAGGGCGCGACCGGTAGGCAGGCCTGAGCCGTTGAGGGTATGGGCGTAGGTGCTTTTGCCGCCCTTGGGTTTGAAGCGGATGTCGGCGCGGCGGGCCTGAAAGTCCACGCAGTTGGAGCAGGAGGAAATTTCGCGGTAGGTGTTCTGACCGGGCAACCAGACCTCGAGGTCATAGGTTTTGGCCGAGCCGAAGCCGAGGTCGCCGGTGCAGAGGGCAATGACGCGGTAGGGCAGTTCCAGTTTTTCAAGCAGGTTGCGAGCGTGGCCGACCATGACGTCGAGCTGATGGAAGCTGTCGTCGGGATGGGCGAAGCGCACCATTTCCACCTTGGTGAACTGATGCAGGCGAATGAGGCCACGGGTATCCTTGCCGGCGGATCCGGCTTCGGAGCGAAAGCAGGGGGTTGCGGCGCAGTAGGCGCGGGGCAGGTCGGCTTCGTCGAGCACTTCGCCGGCGTGGATATTGGTAAGGGGCACTTCGGCGGTGGGGATGAGGTAGTATCCCCAATCGGTGAGCTTGAAGAGATCCTCTTCGAACTTGGGCAGCTGGCCGGTGCCGGTCATGGTGGCGCGGTTGACCATGAAGGGGGGGCAGACCTCGATATAATCCTCGTGCTTCACATGCTCGTCGAGGAAGAAGTTGACCAGCGCGCGATCCAGCCGGGCGGCCCAGCCCATGTAGAGGGAGAAGCGGCTGCCGGCCAGGCGTGTGGCGCGCTCGAAATCGAGGCCGCCGAGTTGCGTGCCGAGTTCCCAGTGTTCCCTGATGGGGAAGTCGAAACTGCGCGGCGTGCCCCAGCGCAGGACTTCGGGATTTTCGCTTTCGTCCTTGCCCACCGGGGTGCTGGCGTCCGGGATGTTGGGCACGCCCATGAGCCAGTCCTCCACCGCGGCCTTGGCCTCGGCGGTCTGGGCGTCAAGGGCCTTGATGCGGTCGGAGAGTGCGCCCAGTTCTTCCATCATGTGGGAGGCGTCGCCGCCTTCGCGTTTGATGGCGGCCACTTGCGCCGAGGCGGAGTTGCGTTGATTTTTCAGGCTTTCCACTTCGGCCAGCAGGGCGCGGCGGCGACCGTCCAGGATCAGGAAGTCCTCCACGCGCAGGTTGGACTGACGGTCGGCCAGGGCCTTGGCCAGCACTTCCGGATTCTTTTGCACCAGTTTGAGATCTATCATGGGAACTCCTGCGAGGAAAATTTGTCGTAAAAAGCTATCACGGGGGATAATGCCTTGCAAGACGCGGCTGATCGCTATATTCTGAAAAAAGCCACGACATTCTGTAGACTTTGCGATATGCCGCGTTGCGGACGTTGGCGCCGGGCGGCATCGCAGCCAGCCTTGTGAGGAAGTCCATGAAATTTTTTCAATGCTTGCTGATTGTTGGCACGTTTTTGCTGAGCGCCTGCGGGCCGAGCAATACCGTGCCGCTTCTGGCCCCCTCCATACCCAACAATGTGTTGCCCGCGCCCAATGCTCCGCGAGTCACCGTGGTGGCCTTCGAGGACAAGCGCGACAGTCAGGATCTGGGCGTGCGGCGCGACGGCACGGCCTTTGTGGGCAGTCAGGACGCGAGCCAGTGGGTCAGCCAGGCCCTTGCGGATGAGTTGCGGCGTTGCGGTTTGCAGGTTTCCTATGCGCTCACGCCGGATCAGGCCCGGGGCGGCAATCCCGATTACATTGTGACCGGGACGCTGGACAAGGCCTGGCTGCGTGAAATCTCGGCCACGGAGTTGATTTGCGATTTGAGCGCCACCTTCCGGGTGGCCAGCCGCAGCGGCAAGCTCTCCAACCGCGAGACGCTCAATGCCGGACAAACCCGCAACGGTCTGCCTTCGGGCGACGTGGCGCAGGATCTGATGATCACCACCCTGCGGGATCTTGTTCAGCCCATGGCGCGAAAGATTCAGAACATCATCGGCCACAAGTAGGCTGCCGTGCGGCGCAAGCTGCTTCGATGGACGCTTCCCCTTTCGGCGGCGCTGCTTGTCTGTTGCCGCCTGTTCCTGACGGACCCCGGCCTTGCGGCCGGGGCCGTCGTTTACTCGCCCCATATCCGCGCCCTGCCTGCCGACGGCCCGTGTCCGCGCATTCATGTACGGCAGGACGGGGCCTTTGCCGAGGCGGGGCAGAGCGCCGGGGCGCACGAAGCCGAAGGCGTGCGGCAGGCGGCCCGCCTCTGGATCATGGGCCTGCGGAGCGGGGCCGAGGCATTGTCCCGGCATCGGGCGGTGAACCGCTATTTCATGAGCGCGGCTTCCCGTTTGCCGCTGGCGGCCATGATTTACGGGGCCGAGGGGCCGGATCGCGCGGTGGACGGACGACCGGACTTCATCCTTGAGCCGCGCCCGCTGGAAGCGGCTCTGCTCATGGCCTTGCAACCCGGGCCGCTCTACGGTGCGTGGCAGCAGCTGCTGAAGGAGCTGGAACAGACTTTGGCGCAGGACGTCATGCCGGACAGTGCGGAGGAGCGGCGGCAAATCGTGCGCCTGAGCGCCCTGATCGGGCCGGCCCGCAAGGCGCTGGCGGGCGCGGACGAAAACTGGCTGGCCCCTCCCGAACTGGCGTTGGAGCTGGAGCATGCGGCAAATGCTGTGGAGGACAGCCCGCTGCTCTGGCTGTTGCTGGCCGAAGCGGTGCTGCAGCGCGATCAGCCCCAGCGCGGGGTCGGGGCCTGCGGTCGCGCCCTCGAACTGAAACCCGGGCTGGCGCGGGCGCGCTATATCCGCGCATTGGGCTACTGGCGCTTGCATCAGCTGGCGCTGGCGGAAAACGATCTCTCCATCATCCTGCACGGAACGCCCGAGCCGCATATGGCGCCCTGGCTGCGCGCCCGAGGGGCCATTCGTCTGTTGCGCGGCAATACCGAGGGCATGTGTGAGGATTTTACCGCCGCCTGCATGGAAGGCGACTGCGACGGTCTGGAAATGGCCCGGCAGCAGGATTTGTGCCGCCGCGTGCCCGAGGGGCCGACGATGGAGGAACTTCCCCCGGCGGCCCGCCAGCGGGCCGACTACCTTGGTTCGCTGGTGCTGGCCTTCCTGGGCCGGGAGGAAAGCCTGCCACAGCCCGAGGCGGACATGGCCACGCTGCTGGGCCTGCTGGCGCCGGATTCCTCACAGCGGCCGTATTGCCTCCGTCAGCCGTCGCGGGCCATGAATGGGCGCACTTCCCCCCTGCCTCCGGCGGGCAGCGAGGCGGACGGACATGATTTGCCCCTTGTGGCGGAAGTCCCGTTGGGACAGGCGGCCCGGCAGCGAGGCAGGCAGTGGGGGCAGGATGTGCTGCGCCTGCTGGGGGTGGATGTGGGCCTTGCCGGCCTGTCCGAAGCGGCGCTGCGCGATTGGGCCACAGGCCGGGCGCTGGCGGACATGGGTTTGGCGCCGCCCGCTGAGCTGCCCGTGGCGCACTGCCGCCGCAGGCTCTGGGCGGCCCCCGCGCAATGGGATGTCCGCGTGCCGTTGACGGATGAGGTGCGTACCGCCCTGTGGCGGGCCATTGAGGACGCCGTGGGCGTCAGCCGGCAGGCGGCCCGGGCCGGGACGCCCGAGCGCCAGCTTGTGGCGGTGGCCCCGGAAGCGGCAGGGCCGCCGGACGTGGCTGCGGAACTCTGCGGAGCCGGCAGGCGCATGCCCCATTGCCCGCTGCCTCGTTTGGGCGAAAAGCGGTCAACTGTCTGGGAACGGATATGGGACGATGCCTGGTTTGCCCGCATCAAGAGCCTGGCCTACGCCCTGCGGGAGGATGACGCCCCCCGCCGGCAGGGCGGCCCGGCGGACGGGCCGAAGGATCAGCCCGCCACGGGCGCGGCCCCGCCGCTTGTGACAGGCGACGGGAATTATCCCTTCGGCTGGAACTGGATATGCTGGCCCGGGCCGGAACAGCAGCCCTGACGCCGCCATGAGTCATCATCAGGGGAGGAAACCGGATGACGCAGATGCCGTTGTGCAAGGTATATGGGCATGTCTATCCCTTGAGCGAAGCCCTGTATGCGGCGCTGGAGGCGGCCATGAGCGGCTGCATGGGGCAGGAGACGGATGACCCGGCCCTGCTGCGCGAGGGGGACATGGCCCGCGTGAGCTTTGAGGGCATTCACTTTCCCGAGGAGGAGGTGATTGCGGCCTTGCGCACGCATCTGACTCCGGCCATGCAGGGCAAGCTGGACTGTCTGGATCTGGAGAACTGGCGGCTTACCCGCTACCGTTTCGAAGGGGGCGAGGTGCGGACTTCAGCCGCGCCCCTCAATAATGTGCTGGATTTTTCCGGACATTAGGCAGTGGGCCGCACGGCGCTCCGTCCGTGCGCGGCGGTGGCAGCCCGCTTGTTCAGGCGGACGACGGCCCGTCGTAAAATCCGCTGATGCGAGCGCTTTCCGCCTGCTCGCAGGGCCAGAAGCCGTGCGTGCGCAGGATCTCCGCGATCGCCGTTGCCTGCTGCCGGGGCAGGCGCTCGCACTGCAGCAGGGGCGCTGGCCGCAGGCGCAGGCGAAAATTGCCGAGGGCCGGCCGACCGTCGCCGTCGCGCAGGGCGGCCAGGGCGGTTTCAGCCTCAGCCAGACGGCGCAGGCCCGTCGCATCCGGCGGACAGCCGTAGGCATAGCGGGTGAGCAGGCAGGGCCGGGCCGCCTGATCGGGATCATCCAGCTCCCAGTCCCGCCCCAACGCGCGGATGTCCGCCTTGGCGATGCCGGCTTCGGCCAGCGGCGAAAGCACGCCCGCCTCACGCAGGGCGCGCAGGCCGGGGCGGTAGGCACGCAGATCGTCGGCATTGCTGCCGTCGCAGAGCAGGGCATCCGGCAGCCCCCGCTGAGTCAGGCGTTGCCGCAGGGCGGCCAGCAGGGCTGTCTTGCAGGCATAGCAGCGCTCCCGGCTGCCGGCGGCCACTTTCGGCAGACTGAGGGGCGAGAAGTCCACCATCTCGAGCGCAATGGCGCGGCCTTTGGCCCAATGCGCGGCGGCGCGGCTTTCCGCCTCGGGGATATGCGGGCCGCGCGCATGCAGGGCAAGGAAGGGGATGCCCTGCCGTTGCAGGGCAAGGCAGAGAAAGCGGCTGTCCACCCCGCCGGACAGGGCCACGGCCAGCGCGGGGGCGGCGGCGCAGGCGGCCAGCCGTTTTCGCAGGCGGGCGGCCAGCTCAGCGCGCGGGCCGCCCGCAAGCTCGCCCCGGAGCGAGCCGGCGATTGCCCCGCCGGAAACGGAAAGGGAATCTACCACGTCAGGCGCACTTTTGCCCCGCGCGCGGCCATGTGCTCCTTGCAGTCGCGGATGCTGTACTGCCCGTAGTGAACTATGGAAGCAATGAGCGCGGCCGATGCGCCGCCCGTGCTCACGGCTTCATACATGTGTTCCGGGTTGCCCGCGCCGCCCGAGGCGATGACCGGGATGTTCACGGCGTCCGCAATGGCGCGGGTGAGGGTCAGTTCGTAGCCGTCGCGGGTGCCGTCGGCGTCGATGGAATTGACGCAGAGTTCGCCGGCGCCCAGCTCCTCGCAGCGTCTGGCCCAGGCAATGGCGTCCAGCCCCATGCGCTTGCGCCCGCCGTGGATGACGATTTCATAACCTGAGGGGATGGTTTCGCACACGGGCACGCGCAGCACGTCCATGCCCACCACAATGGCCTGCACGCCGAAGGCCGCCGCCCCCTCGCTGATGAGTTGCGGATTCTTGACCGCCGCGGAATTGATGGAGACCTTTTCCGCCCCGGCCACCAGCACGGCCCGCATGTCGGCCACGCTGGCAATGCCGCCGCCCACGCTGAAGGGGATGAAGATCTGTTCGGCCACGCGTTCCACCACATCGAGGAAGATGCCGCGATCCTCGGCCGAGGCCGTGATGTCGTAGAAGACGATCTCGTCCGCGCCTTCCTCGTAGTAGCGGCGGGCGCTTTCCACGGGGTCGCCGATGTCCTCGTTGCCCGCGAAGCGGATGCCCTTGGTGAGACGTCCGGCCCGCACATCCAGACAGGGGATGACACGTTTACTGAGCATGGCGCACCTCGCGGCAGTAATCAAAGAAGTTGCGGAGAATCCGGAGGCCCGGGCGGCCGCTCTTTTCCAGATGGAACTGCACGGCCCAAAGGCCGTCGCGACCGTAGACCGAGCAGAACTCGTGTCCGTAGCGGGTGGTGGCCATGACCAGTTCCGGGGCAGGCTCCACATAGTAGCTGTGGACAAAGTAGAATTCGGCATCCGGGGCCAGGCCGGCCAGCAGGCGGCCCGGCCGGTGCAGGGTGAGGCTGTTCCAGCCCATGTGCGGCACCGGAGCGGGGGTGCCGTCCTCCTGCCGCAGGCCGTCGGCAAAGCGCAGGCAGCGGCCGGGCACGATGCCCAGGGTCTGTTCGTTGTTTTCCTCGCTGGATTCCAGCAGGATTTGACAGCCGAGGCAGATGCCGAGCAGGGGCTGCCCGGCTGCGATGGCCTGCCGCAGCACCGTGTCCAGCCCGGCTTCGCGCAGATGACTCATGGCCTGACCGGCCGCGCCCACGCCGGGAAAGATGATGCCCTGCGCCCCGAGAAGGGCGTCAGGGTCGGCGGTGATGACGCAGGGAATGCCGAGATGTTCCAGCGCGCGCCGCACGCTGGTCTGATTGCCTGCCTTGTATTCCAGAATTGCCAGCATGGTAGTCCTCCGGGAGGCCCGGAACGGTTGAGGATGAGAGGATGCGCGCCCGCACGGCGGGCGTCGCCGCCGCATGGCGCATTCCTGCCTGAATGGCGAGCGGTCAGCATAGCCGCAAGCGCGCCGGACGGCAATGCCCCGCATGGCCCGTTGTCTGGCCGTACCTGTTCCGGACGGCCTGATGCGGAGGCATACGCCCTGTCTCCCGATCCGCCCGCCGGACGTGCGCCGGGGCACGACCATCCGTTTCTCCGGCCTGCCTGTGCCGCACCTGATGCTGCGGTCGCCGCAAGCGCGGGCCGCCATCAATAGTTGATCTTCCAGCGGACGCCCGCCGAGGTATTGTTCTGTTCCGTGCGCACCTGCGCCTTGCTGTGCGGGGTAAGCTGCAGCTCGATGACCACGGCGGTGCTGTCCGGCTTGAGGCCCTGCGCCACGCCGAGATACAGCTTTTCGCCGATGAACTTGCCCGCCTCCAGCGTGCTTTCCGCGTCCTCGTCATTGGAATCGGAAGAGCCGGGACGGCTGCTGATGCGCAGCACATCCACGCCGAGCGTCTTGCGGGCCACATCCAGCACGCTGAGGCCGCCGCCGCCGAAACCCGCCAGCTCGGCCACGGCAGCGGCCAGGCGCAGATTCTCGAAGCGGCCGAGATCGTTTGAGGCGCGGCCGAACATGACGCGGGAGATGATTTCCTCCTGCGGCATGGCCGGCGTGCTGGTGAGCTGGAACTTCGGTTGCTGCGCCGTGCCGCCGAGCCGCACGTCAGCCACAATGTCCGCAGCCTCGTGCCGCAGCACCACGTCCAGCAGGGGATTGGAGGGCGAGCCGCCCGCAAAGCGCACAACGCCCCGATACAGATTGAACTTGGCATTGAGGAAGTTGAAGCTGCCTTCCACCGCCTCCACCGCGCCGAGCACGCGTGGATTGGTCAGGGGGCCGTTGGCGCGAATGTCGGCGCGCCAGAGGCTCTCGAGGCCGCGTCCGCGCACGACGAAGCGCCCCGTGGTGCGCACGCGCGCATCAAGGCTGCCCACAGCCGGGCGCTGGCGCGGCGCGGCCTGTGGGGCATCATCCGCGGTGATGGGCAGGGTGGTGATGCTGCTGGTGCCGCTCAGACGGTCGATGCGCACCTCTCCGGCGTCGATGTCAATGGCGGCCCGGACGGCGGGGGCGGTCAGGGGGCCGCTGGCCGAGGCCGTGCCGGACAGCTGAATGCTCACGTCGCGGCGGCGCAGGGGCCGCAGTTTGTCGAGCCGCCCCGCCAGCCGCAGATTGCCGCCGGGCGACAGTTCTCCCTCAAGGTTGGCCCGGCCCTGATGCCCGTCGCCGCAGGAAGCGTCCAGCCGGATGCGGCCCAGCCCCTTGAGGCCCGAAAGCGTGCTGCGATCCAGTGCGGCCCGCATCTGCAGATCCTTGAGCAGCACGCCCAGCGCCACGTCCTCGAAACGGCCTTCGCTCAGGGCCACGTTGGCCGTCAGGGCCGGAGCTTCAAGACTGCCGGAAAGATCGGCCCGCAGTTCGAGGCGGCCGGACAGTCGGCGATCAGCCAGCGGCACGAGATTCCAGAGCGGGGCCGCCGCGCCCTGCCAGCGGAGCGAGCCCTTGAGCGCGCCCCGGGGCGCGGGCCGGGGCAGGCCGTCGGCAAAGGTCAGCGGCAGGCTGAAGCGGCCCTCGACCGCGTCGGCGCCCAGCAGCCTGCGGCTTTCGGCGGGCAGATTCAGGGCCAGAAAGGCCTCGCCGCCATTGCCTGCCTGCCGCACGCCCCCGGAAAGCCCCATGTTCAGGGGCGGCAGGGGGGTGTGCGGCACATGCAGGCCCGTGACGTCGAGTGAAAATGTGCCCTGCGGCCTTTCCGGCGTCCCCTGCAGGCGGGCGTCCAGCGCCACAAAGCCTTGCGGCAGGCCCGGCAGGACGGCCTGCCACGGCTCAAGGGCCGTTTTGGCCAGTTGCAGGCGGGCCTGCAGGGATTTGGGCGTCAGATTCCCTTCAAGGCGCAATTCCCCCGAGGGCGTGAAGCGGATATGCAGCGGCGCACACTGCAGATCCGCGGCCCGGTAGCGCAGGCTGCTCCCCTGCTGGAGCGTCAGCCCGACGTTATGGGCGGGCAGGGCGGCCGTCAGGCGTTCCAGCCGCAACAGGCCGGGCTGCCAGAGCAGCGCGAGGCCGGCGCGCAGATCGCCTTCGGTCGTGCCTTCCAGCTTCAAGGGGCCGGAAAGCGGGCCGTGCAGCCGGACGCGGGGGCGGACAAGGCGCAGGCCCGCGTCCAGCGAGTCTGCCTGCAGATCGAGCGAGAGCGCGGGCACGCCGGACGCCGTTGCGGCTTCGCCCGCAAGCGCGGGAGCGGCCTGCGGGGCAAGATCGCTTTGCAGCCGTACATTGCGCCAGTCAAGCAACGGGGCATTTCCCCGGCGCAGTCGCCCCTGCGGGGCGGTGAGGGCAAGATGCCAGTCCGTGTCGCCCCAAAGGCGTTCCACGGCTTCCGGGGCTTCGCGCCCCGTGGCCCGCAGCGCGAAACGGGCGGGCTGGCCCTCGCCGCTCAGACCGGGCACGGCCAGTGCCCCCAGTTTGCCGAGTTGCCGCCAGTCCGTGACGGCCAGATCCACCCGTCCGCGCATGGGCGGCAGGAGATGCAGCACCGCCGCAATCCGGCGGCTGATGATGTCGTCGGCCTCGTGGGCGTCGGCAGCGGGCAAAGGCGTTGCCGGGAGGGCGCTCGCCGCAGGGGCCGGGGCGGGCGGCAGGGCTTGCGGGGGGGCGGACTCCGTCAGGGCCAGATCCAGCCCCCAGCTGCCCGCCAGACGGCTGCCCGCGCCCGTGGCAAAGATGTCTTCGAGGGAAAGCCGCCAGAAGCGTTCCCCGCCCTCATGCCGCAGCCCGGCGGCCAACAGCAGTCCGGCGCGCAGGGGCAGATCCGCATAGCGGCTTTCGGCATGCAGGGCGGCCCGCGTTGTGCCGCCGTCCAGCGCACTGCGCCAGCGCAGGGGCCGGGCCTCCAGACGCAGGCGCGGCTCCCGCAGGGCGGCTTCATCGGGGGCAGTCCCCGGCGCGGCGGCAGAGGCGTCCGGCGGCGTACGCTCCCCGTCCGGGGGAAGGAGACCCGCGCCATCGGCTTGCAGGGACAGGACGGGCGCGCCCAGCGGCCCGCTCAGGCTCAGGGCGGCCGTGGTGGGGCCGCTCAACAGCCCGGCCCAGGAGGGGGCGTGCGGGGCGGGCGTCACCTGTGCATCCAGCGCCAGATCCAGCGGATTGCCCCACCAGCGCGCGGCATCGTGCTCCAGCGTCAGACCCAGCCTGCCGGAGAGCTGCGCCATGCCCGCCGAGACAGACAGTTCCGGCAGGTTCAGCCGCCAGACCTCAGGTTCCCGCCGGGCCTGCAGGTTCAGGCGAACCCGCGCCTCACCGCCGCCGAACAGGGGCAACAGGGCGTCAGGCAGGGCATGGGACGGCGCAGCCGGCGCGGCAACTGACGACGCATCCGGGGCCGTATGGGCGGCATGGTCGGCGCCGCCCGCCGTGCCTGCCGCAGCCTCGCCGGCCTCCGTCCCGGCAGTCGCCGGATCCGGGGTCGTGGCAGGCGCTTGCGGCCAGAAGGCGCGGGCATCCGCCTGCGCCCGCACATCGGCCCGCGAACCCAGCGCGCCCGCCAATTGCAGTTCCAGCGAAACGCGCGGAAAAGCCGCCACGGGCAGAGGCGCGACCCCTTCCGGCGGGGCCTCCCCTGCGGCATCCTCCTGCGGCAGCATGACCAGCCATTGCGGCGGCAGGGCCAGCCTGTCCAGCACAAGGCGACCGTCCAGCCGGGGCAGAAAGTCGGGCAGACCGCCCAGCAGGGTCAGCACGTTGCCCACGCTGAGGGCAATGTCGTCGGCCAGCGCGCCGGGCGTCAGGGCCGGGCCGGTCTCCGGCGGGCTTTCCGGCATGATGGGCAGGCGGTACAGGCCGCCGCCATAGAGGCCCAGCCTTTCCACGCGCAATACCGGCCCGTGTTCCCAGCCCGGTTTCCAGTCCAGCCGGGCGTCGGGCACGTCCAGCCAGAGGCCCGCCTCATCCTCCCCGCGCAGCGACAGGCGTACGGCAAAGGGCAGCCCCTCCAGCCGTTCAATGCGCAGACGCAGCCCCTGCTCCGCCAGAGCCGGGGTCAGCGCCTCGTTGAGCGCCGTCCGCAGCCAGTCCTGCCCGGAGGCAGAGCACAGCCACGCCAGTCCGCCGCCCGCAAGCAGAACAGGCAGCAGGACGATCAGCAGCAGGCTCAGTGCGAGGCGGCGCAGGCGTCGCGGGCGCTTTGCGCGGCGGGCCGCAGCGGCCGGGGAAGTGTGGGGCGAGTCCTGCATCAGAAAGATTGTCCTATGCTGATATAAAAATGCACCGGCGGATCGCCGTCCACGGGATTGAGCGGCGTCGCCACGTCCAGCCGCAGGGGGCCGACGGGCGTAAAGTAGCGCAGGCCCAGACCCGCGCCCCAGTGCATGTCCTCCAGGGTGGGATATTGATCCCGGTAGGCCATGCCGCCGTCCAGAAAGGGCACAAAGCCCAAATCCTCGGTAATCTTGATCCGGGCTTCCATGTTGACCAGCTGGAAGGAACGCCCTCCCAGCGGATCCCCCTTGTGGTTGCGCGGGCCAAGGGCCTGATAGGAGTAGCCGCGCACGCTGCCGGCTCCGCCCACATAATAACGCAGCGATCCGGGCATGGCGTGCAGGGGAACCCCGGCCATCATGCCCGCCGCCGCCCGTGCGGCCAGCACCAGCCGGTCGTCGGGCTTGCCGCGCCGGTTGTGGAAGAGCGCGTAATATCCCCGCCACTCGGCCTTGCCCGTCACGGCGGTAAAGGTGTCGTCATAGTAGCCGCCCAGGGGGCTGGCCTGAATATGGGCCAGCGTGCCGTCGCGCGGGCTGACGCGATTGTCGCGGCTGTCGCGGCTGATGGTGAGACGCGGCCCGATGACGCTGTACAGGCGCATGCCGTGCCCGTCCTCGGCAATCTGCCCGCCGTCGCCGCCCACGCCCACGCCCACCCGCCAGTAGCGGTTGACGCGGCGATTGAGCAGCGCATATGCCGCAAGGCCCCGGCGTTCGTAAGCGTCGGTATCCTCGTGCAGGGCCGATGCCTGAGCATTGAGGCTCTGCCCGGAACGCAAAAAGGCCGGCTTTTCAAAGTGGGCCACCAGTCCCTGCTTTTCCGTGGTGATGGGCAAATTGAGGCGCAACTCCTCCCCGTTGCCGAAAAAGTTGCGATGCTCCCATTCGCCCTCCACGCCGAAACCGCTGTCCGTATCGTACCGCGCCTCAGCCGCCAGCGAGCGGAAGGGGGCATCCTCCACGCGCAGATCCAGCGGCAGGGGCGCAACCTTGCCCGGCCCCGAGTTCTTCTTCCATTCTTCCAGCGCGGGCGTGAGCGTGACGCTGTTGAACAGACCGAGACCGCGCAGGCGATCTCCGTAATTGCCCACGCGGCGGCTGTTCCAGCGTTCGTCATCCGGCCGCCAGTAGGCAAGACGCCGCAAATAGGCCTCAGACACCGCGCTGTCGCCCACCAGACGCACTTCCCCCATGAGGGCCGGCGGCCCGGGGTCAATGGTGATGTCCGCATTGAGCGTGCGCAATTCCCGGTTCAGCGTATAACGGCTGTCCGTCACCTTGGCGATGGGATAGCCCTGCCGGCGCAGATAGCGCCCCACCCGATCCACGGCTTCCAGCATTTCTTCCGCCGTCACCGGCTTGCCCGGCGCAAGACGGAGATGACGCGGAAAGCGCGGCGGGGAGACCGGTTCCCGCGCCTCCTTGCCCAGCAGGCCCTGCAGACCGCTGTACTGGGCGAGGCGCGTGCCGTTGCGGAAGGCTTCCGGCACCTGCGGTTCAGGCTCATAGCGCACCCGAGCATAGCCCAGCACATAGCGCGGGCCGGGCACAAGGCGCAACGTGACCAGCGCCTTCTTGCCCGTGGTGTCCAGGCTGAAGTCCGCCGTGCCCTCATAATAGCCCTGCGCCTGCAACAGCTGCTCGGCGGCATCCTTGTCCAGTCGGGCGCGGCGTTCCAGCGCCAGCCGCCCGTCCGGGGCCTCGTCACGCAACTGCTCCAGCGTGCTGGCGGCTTCCATCTTGTCCTTGAGGGCCTCGGCGGCTGCGGCAAGCGCATCCCCGGGCGGGGCGCCGCGTTCGTCATCCTCCCGTGCGGCGCCTTTCGATGCGGCGTCAGAGGCTTCGCCGGACTCCCCGGACGAGGCGGCATCGTCCTCCAGCGGACGGGCATAAGCATCCCGGTCGGCCCGGGCGGCAGCCACTTCCCTTGTCACGGCAGCGGCTTCCTTTTGCAGTTCCTCCACCGCCGCCTCAGGCCGGGGGAGGGGGCGTTCCACAATGATCTTCACATCATACGGCAAGGGATCTGCCGCCCAACTGTCTGCTTTTGCGGGTTTTTTTTCATGTTGCGGATCCTGCAGCATCTGCACGAGGCCGCAGCCCCCCAGCAGGGGCAGCATCAGCAACCAGCACAGAAAGCGGGAAAAACGGGACGTCAAAAGCATGCGGCATGGTAGCCTGTCCCGTGCCGGGCCGCAAGCTCGGGCGACTTGGAAAATGGCGCGGCCTGCGCTACAAGAAAAAAGAATCGCCCTTTTCCCTTTATCGTTCGGAGAACAGCCATGAATTACAATCTCTGTCTGCATTGCGACCTCAATGACCCCGCCCTGCTGGCTCTGGCGCTCAAAAACGCCCGCAACTACCAGAACGCCCTGCCCGATCAGTCCTTTGAGCTGATCATGGTGGGCAACGGCCCGGCCGTGACCCTCTTTACCAACGCCCAGCCCGCCCTGCGCGAAACCGCCCTTCCCCTCATGGAAAAGGGCCTGAAAATCCGCCTCTGCCGCAACGCCCTCAATGACAATAACCTGACCGAGGCCGACCTCTGGCCCGGCATCGAAGTCGTCCCCGCCGGTCTGGTGGAAATCGTCCGCCTGCAGGAAGCCGGCTTCGCCTACATCAAGCCCTAGGCGGGCCTTGTTGACGTTGTTTTCTGTGTAACTAGCGAGGGGGCGAGGGAAACCGTTTTGAAAAACGGTTCTCCCTCGCCCCCTCGCGCTCCCCCACACCCTTCCCAAAACTTTTGCCGGGTCACTGTCACGCCGTCGCAATTCGGCAAGCCGTCGCGCGCCTCAGCCGTCCCCTAGCGGCATGGGAAAGCAGACAAGCCGGGCCGCGCAGGCTGTCCGGCTTTTTTACAGCGTTTGGCTGGGCTGGAGTCGGGCGTCGGCCTGCATGCTGCGACGCCCGGCGTCTGGACAGTAACGTTTTTTGGAAGGGAGGGGTTCGGGGAGGGCGAGCCTTTTGTTCACAAAAGGTTTCCCTCCCCGAAAAAATAAGCCAGTAAAATTATTGCATAATTCTGCGCGTCGCGCGCCTCAGCCGTCCCCCGGCGGCATGGGAAAGCAGACAAGCCGGGCCGCGCAGGCTGTCCGGCTTTTTTGCAGCGTTTGGCTGGGCTGGAGTCGGGCGTCGGCCTGCTTGCCGCGACGCCCGGCGTCTGGACAGGAACGTTTTTGGGGGGATGGGGGTGTGGGGGGAAGGGCCACTTTGTTCACAAAGGGTTCCCCCCACAGAAAAATGAAAAAAGCAGGCTCGAAGCGTGGCGGAAAGGCTGGCGCAAGCCCGTCGTGTGTTGCTCAGCGTTGACTTTCGGGGCGCAGGGCTTCCGCGATGATGGCGGCATCCTCCTCGGGGCGGGCCTGGACGTTGAGTTCGGCATGGCCGCCGTGGCAGACGAAGCCGGAAGCATCGTGTTCGACGTAGCCTGCGGCGAGCACCTGGGCGTAGGGGAGTTGTTCGCGCATGTCGCCGTGATCCACGCGGCGGGGGAAGATGAAGGGCACGGGCTGGCCGGAAAAGTCCTGCATGATGAGATACTTCATGGTGGGCCTCGTTGTGTTCAGCGTTGTTTGCGGCGGTTTTGCAGATATTGGCGCACGGCGCGGTTGTGGTCGTTGAGATTGGTGGAGAAGACGTGTTCGCCGCCGTCGGTTTTGGCGACGAAGTAGAGATAGTTGTGTTTTTCCGGCGCAATGGCGGCGGCGAGGGCCGCCGTGCCGAAGGAGCAGATGGGGCCGGGCGGCAGGCCGGGCCGCTGGTAGGTATTGTAGGGATTGGCGGGATCGTCCAGATGCTTGCGGCGCAGATTGCCGTCAAAGGAGGCGCCGAGGCCGTAGATGACGGTGGGGTCGGCCTGCAGGAGCATGCTCTTTTGCAGGCGATTGGCATAAACGCCCGCCACCCGGGGGCGCTCGCTGTCGATGGCGGTTTCCTTTTCCACCACCGAGGCGAGGATGACCAGCCGTTTCAGTTCCTCGGCAGCGGGCTTTTTGCCGCCGGGCCAGAGATCGGCGGCCTTGCGCCAGAAGTTGTTCACCAGCCGGGCGGCCACGCGGCGGGCCGAGGCGGCGTCGGGCGTGTCGTCCTTTTTGAGCAGATAGGTATCCGGCATGAGGAAGCCCTCGGCCGAGGCAAAGGGGATGCCGTATTTGCGCAGGAAGGCTTCATCCAGCACCACGGCGCGGAAATCCTCGAAGCGCACGAAGCCGGCCTCTTCCAGCAGCTTGCCGGTTTGCCACCAGCTCAGGCCTTCGGGCAGGGTGATGCGGAAAAGCACGGGCTGACCGTTGACCAGCCAGTCGAGCACCTGATCCGGCGTCCAGTCCGTGCGCAGGGCAAAGCGCCCGGCCTGCAGGCGGTTGTCCATCTGCCGGTAACGGGCCAGCCAGCCGAATTTGCGGGCATCGGTCACCAGCCCCTTGTCCTTGAGGCTCAGGGCGATGCTGTTGAAGCTCGCGCCGGGCGGCACGTCAAAGGTGACTTCGCGGCCGGTGCTTTCCGGGGTGCTGTGCAAAAAGTCGTAGACCAGCCAGGCTACGCCGCCGCCCGCCAGCAGCAGGCAGAGACAGAGGGCGGCCAGAAGGCGGATGAGGATTTTCATGCGGGAGTCCTTGGGGCGGGGCCGTCCGGGCCGTCATGGGGTATTGGGGCGGTACGGGCGGACGGAGCGGCCTCGATGGGCTGACGTCGTGCCGGCGGCAGGGCCAGAAAGGAGGCAAGAATGCGGACGGCGGCCTGCTGATCCAGCACGGCCTTGTGCCGCTTGCGGGCAAGGCCCGCCTCGCGCAGATCCATTGCGGCTTCCACGGAGCTGAGCAGTTCCGGCATCCAGTAGAAGGGGCGGTCGATGCGCCGCATGAGGCGTCCGGCCACATTGCGCACCTGCCGGGTGGTGAGGCTTTCGCTGCCGTCGTCCAGCAGGGGCAGGCCCAGCACGACGGCATCCGGGGCTTCTGCGAGCACCCGTTGGGCAAGGGCGGCCAGAAAGGCCTTGCGGTCGGGATAGTCCGCCAGACGCAGGGTGGTCAGCGGATAGGCCAGCACGCCCGCCTCGTCGCAGGCGGCCAGCCCGGTCCGCTCCAATCCGTAATCAATGGCCACGCATTTCACGGCGCTCAAAGGCCCATGCGGCTGCGCACCATGTCCAGGGTGCGCGTGGCAAAGGCGCGCGCCCGTTCGTTGCCGTCGTCGAGGATTTCCGCCACCCGGGCGTCGCTCAGCCCGGCGCGGCGGGCCTGCAGCGGCTCGAGGAAGGCCGCGAGGTGGGCCAGAAAGCGTTTCTTGCAATCCACGCAGCCCATGCTTGCGTTGGTACAGCCCTGCCGGATTTCCTCCTGTTCCTCGGGCGAGGCGAGAAGGACGTGGTAGGGGAAGAGGTTGCAGACATCGGGATTGCCCGGATCGGACTTGCGCAGGCGGTTCTTGTCCGTGAACATGGTTTTCACCTTGGGTTCGATGTCGGCCAGGGTGTCGCGCAGGAAGATGCCGTTATTGTAGCTTTTGGACATCTTGCGACCGTCGAGGCCGGGGCACTTGGCCGCCGGGGTGAGCATGGCCTGCGGCTCGGGAAAGGTGTTCTCCCCGTAGAGATAGTTGAAGCGGCGGGCGATTTCGCGGGTCAGCTCCATGTGGGGCAGCTGATCCTCGCCCACGGGCACGCCGTGGGGCCGGTACATGAGGATGTCTGCGGCCATGAGCACGGGGTAACAGAGAAAGCCCGCATTGCCGAGATCCTTGTTGGTGATCTGCTGCTGCTGTTCCTTGTAGGTGGGGTTGCGTTCCAGCCAGGAAACCGGGGTGATCATGGAGAGCAGGAGCGAGAGTTCCGCGTGTTCCTTGACGGCGGACTGGCGGAAGATGACGCATTGGGCCGGGTCGAGTCCGGCGGCCACCCAGTCCTTGACCATTTCGGTGATGTTTTCCCGAATGTTGGAGGGGTCGGCGTAGTCGCTGGTCAGGGCATGCCAGTCAGCCACAAAGAAATAGGCTTCCTCGCTGTGCTGCAGGGCCACATAATTTTTCAGCACCCCGAAATAATGGCCCAGATGCAGGGGGCCGGTGGGACGCATGCCCGAGACGGTACGGGGACGTTCCATGCTCATGATCTTCCTCGAAGGCGGCTGCCCCGAGACAGGCAGCCCGGCTTGCGCGGCCCGGGGCCGCATTGACAGGACAGGGGCGATTCCCGCCCGTTCCGGTGCATGTATTCCGCCGGATCAGAGAACCGGGCGCAGTATCATGCTCAGCAGCAGATCCAGTGAGCCTCGCACCAGCGGCTCCAGCACCGTGTTCAGCACGCCGCTGACCAGCAGGACGAGCAGGATCACGAAGCCGTAGTTTTCCAGCCGGCCATAGGACAGGGCCGCCCGCATGGGCAGAAAATAGGACACCACCCGGCTGCCGTCCAGCGGGGGAATGGGCAGCAGGTTGAACCAGGCAAGACAGATATTGATGATGATGCCCTGCAGGCACATCTGGGCCAGAAACGGCATGATGACGCCTGAGGGCTGCGGAGCCTCCCGGAAAAGGAAGGAGAGCAGGAATTCCGGGCTGATGAGGGCAATGCCGGCCGTGCAGAGGGCAAAGAGGAGGGCCAGCAGAAAATTGCAGCCCGGCCCGGCCAGCGCCACCAGCATCATGTCGCGGGCGGGGCGGCGGAAAAAGCGGGGGTTGATGGGCACGGGCTTGGCCCAGCCGAAGACGATGCCGCCCCAGAGGCTCGTGAGCACAAAGCAGATGAGGCCCAGCGGATCGATGTGCGGCAGGGGATTGAGCGTGAGGCGCCCCAACATCCCGGCCGTGGGATCGCCCAGCCGGCGCGCCGCCAGACCGTGGGCCACCTCATGGAGGATGATGCTCAACAGCAGGGGAATGGCGGAAACGGTCAGCAGACGGAGCGTTTGCGCCAAATCGAAATCGGGAATGTACATCCTTGTACGCTAGCACGGACGGGCCGGAATGTCGATACGCTCTCCGTGCGCCCCCTTCGGCGTCACGGATCTGACGGCGGGAGCCGGGCGGGCGCATGCGGCGTCCGCGCGGGGCCGGCTTCGCGGCAGTCCCTAGCCGGACGAGGCCACCTTGCGCACCAGCAGCTCGTCATCGGGCCAGATCTGCCGATCCGGGGTCAGCAGTTCGCCCCTGCGGGCCACCAGCGCGCATTCCTCGCCGATATTGAGGGCATCCAGCAATTGCCGGGCCAGCTTGGGCCGGGGCAGGGAGAGCCAGCTTTCCTCGGGCTGCAGGCGCACCAGTACGCGCGCGCCCTCGTGCTGCGGGCTGATGACGGTGGGATGTTCCCGGCTGCTCATGGGCGGGCCTCGGGCTGTCCGGCGCTCGGGCCGTTTTCCGCCTCATCGGCCAGCAGATCTTCCAGCAGGCGGCTGGCGCTGACCATGAGATCCAGACAGGAATTGGTGAAAAAGCTGCCGCCCGCCGCCGGGTCGGGCGCGTCCTGCTGCCGGGTGCGCCCGGTCAGTTCACGGCAGATGAGGGAGCCGTGCCGCTCCTCGAACTGATGCAGGAAGGCGTGCTGCTTGCGGGTGAGCACCTTGCGGGCCGCCTTGTCGCCGATGGCGGCGGAGGCAAAGCGCAGGCCCAGCACCATCAGCCCGCCCACGATGCAGCCGCAGACCTGCCCCCGGCCCATGCCGCTGCCGAAGGGCATGCCCAGGCGGACAAGCAGATCCCTGTCCATGTGGAGATCCTCGGCAAAGGAACAGCTGATTTGTTGCGAGCAGCGATAGCCGGCGGCCTTGTTGGCGCGGGCCTTGGCTTCCCGATCCTCACCGCGCAGGGGGATGAAAACGGCTTCGGTCATGGGGTCTCCGACAGAAATTGAAGGTTCAGCAAACGATCAGCCAATACAGCCAGGCAACCAGCGCCATGCTGAGGGCGCGCAGCCCCTGATTGACGAGAATGAGCCGCAGGGCCAGCGCGGGCCGGTAAAAGCCGGCATAGGACGGCAGCTGATGCCGGATGGCCCGCATGGGCGTGGAAAGGATGTTGCCCACCATGAGCGCCAGCACCACGTCCTGCGGCGTGAGGCCGCCGGTCTGGAGCAGGCCGCCCGCCGCGCCCAGCGCCGCGCCCAGCTCCGCCGCCAGATGCAGCACGATGACGCCCACGGCCTGCGGCTTGAGAAAGGAGAGCCAGTCCATGTGCCGGGCCAGCCAGTCTTCCGCCGCCGTGAAATAGCCGTAACGCTGGAGGACGTACATGAGGACATATACAGGAACCGTAAAATAGACAAGTTTGGGCAGGCGGCGCACAAAGCGTTTCCAGGCCTTGGCGCAGGCCGCGCGCCAGTCCGTGCCGCCGCTTTCTCCGGGGGCTTCCGTCGCCGGTGCGGGCAGGGGCAGGATCAGCCGGCCGGCCAGCACGAGGCCGCCGGTGCGCAGGACGGCCGCCAGCAGGGTCAGCAGCACATAGATGATGGCGGGGCTGCCCAGCACGGGCCAGGTCAGGAAGAAGATGGTCGGCGTGTGGGTCAGGAAGGCGGGCAGGCTGTTGAAGATATTGGCCAGCATGAGTTCGCGGCGCGAAATCTCCCCGGCTTCGTGACGTTCGGACAGCAGGCCGTTGGCCGAGGCCGGAGAGACAAAGGCCAGGGCAAAGGCGGCCCCGGCCACGGGGGGCAGATGGGCCACGCGGGCCAGCGGCCGGGCCAGCCGGGCCAGATGGCGCGTCCAGCGCAGGGCTTCCAGGGTATTGGCGATGAGAAGGCCCAGGGCAAGGCCGAGCAGAAGGCGGCACAGGGGCCAGCCGAGGGCGTGCCAGACGGCGGAGAGGGTTTCCATGGTCGTTTCCGTTTCCTGCCGCGCGGGGCGGCGTCATGGGCAGGGCGTGTTCTTGTAACAGCCTTGCGGGGGAAAAGGGAAGTCCCCCGCCGCGCGGGGGGCGATACGGGACGTTCGGTCGCCGGGCAGCTTGCCCGGGAAAAGGGGAAAGATTTTTCCGGGGAGCCTGCGTGCGGCTTGCCAAGCGGGATTGATACGGATAAAGAAAGTTTTTCGATGTCACTCATGGTTGCCGCGCTCTTGTCCTTGGGCGTCGGCTCCGTGGCGCGACTGCCGTTATCCGCAAGGAAGAGGTATTGGTCATGGCCCACAAGGGACCGCATATTTCCATTTCGCCCGATTACGTCGTCAATCGCATCCTGCGCATCAATATCAGCGACTTCGAGGAATGGCCGGAATCCGTCCGGAATCTGGCCATCGCCATTGCCGAAGAGCTGTTTCTGGTGGCCTACAATCCCTTCATTGATGCGGACACGGTGCGCGCCAGCGTGCGGGAACGCTATGAGCGCGAGGCGCTCTCGCTGGCCCATTATTATGCCACGGCCCTGGGCGAAGGCATTACCATGTTCTGGTCGGCCTATGAGGCCGAGGCCGACTTCCGGCAGAAGCTGGCCGAAACCCTGCGCGGCTTTCTGCCCGCCGAATGCGTGCTGACCCATCCGGCGGCGCTGGTGGAAACGGCCACCGACGCCACCGACCTGCGCATGGAACTGCCCCTGCTCGTGGTGGAGCCGGACAATACCGAGCAGGTGGCCGCGCTGGTCAAGCTGGCCAATGACATGAAATTCGCCCTCATTCCCCGGGGCGGCGGTTCCGGGGCCACGGGCGGGGCCGTGCCCGCGCGGCGGCGCACGGTCATTGTCAGCCTTGCCCGTCTCACCCATATCGGGCCCATTGATCTGGAGGCCATGACCGTCACCTGTCAGGCCGGGGCCAATACGCAGGCCGTCATCACGGCGGTGGACGAGAAGGGCGCGCTCTTTTCCGTGGATCCGGCCTCCAAGCAGGCGGCCTCCATCGGCGGCAACGTCTCGGAAAACGCGGGCGGCCCCATGGCCTTCGAATACGGCACCACCCTCGACAATCTGCTCTGGTGGCGCATGGTCACGCCCACCGGCGAGATCATCACCGTGGAGCGGGAAAACCATCCCCGCCACAAGATCCTGCCGGACGAGACCGCCGTTTTCGTGGTCAAGGACGTGAGCGGCGGCGTGCGCAACGTGGTGCACCTGCGCGGGGACGAAATCCGCCTGCCCGGCCTCGGCAAGGACGTGACCAACAAGGCCCTCGGCGGCCTGCCCGGCATGCAGAAGGAGGGCGTGGACGGCATCATTACCGAAGCCTGCTTCATCCTGCATCCCAAGCCGCGTTACAAGCGCGTCATGGTGCTGGAATTTTTCGGCCGTTCCATGCACCCGGCGGCGGTGGTGGTGCGCGAGCTGGTGGCCCTGCGCAACCGCATCCGCGAGGAGGGCGATTATGCCCACCTGTCCGCGCTGGAGGAATTCAACGCCAAGTATGTGCAGGCCATCGACTACAAGCGCAAATCCCGCAAATTCAGCGATCTGCCCATTTCGGTCATCATCCTGCAGGTGGACGGGGACGATCCCTATCTGCTGGACAAGTGCGTGGGCGACATCGTTTCCGTGGTGGAGGAGCAGGAAAACGTGGACATTCTGGTGGCGCAGGACGACAAGGAGGCCGAACGCTTCTGGGAGGATCGCCACCGCCTGTCCGCCATCGCCAAGCGCACCTCGGGCTTCAAGCTCAACGAGGACGTGGTCATTCCCATGGATCGCATCCCGGATTTCGCCCTCTTTCTCGAGCAGCTCAATCTGGAATGCACGGCCCAGGCCTACCGCTACGCCCTGCAGGAGGTGGGCCGCCTGCCCGGCTTCCCCATGGAGGAAAAGGATTTCAACCGCGAGTTCTCCTTTGCCTCCAAGGTGGCCACGGGCGACGTCAAGGCCGCCGATCTGTCGGATACGGAACTCTGGACACGGGCGCAGGCCTATATGGACAGCCTGCTGGAAAAATATCCCCACCTCACCCGCAAGCTGAACAAGATCCGCGAGTACATGGACGCCGGACGCATCGTGGTGGCCAGCCACATGCACGCCGGAGACGGCAACTGCCATGTGAACATCCCGGTCAACTCCAACGACCATCACATGCTGGAGGAAGCCGAGGAAACGGCGGCCCGCGTCATGGCCGAATGTCAGGAAATGGGCGGCGAGGTCTCGGGCGAGCACGGCATCGGCATCACCAAGATCGCCTTTTTCGGCAAGGAAAAGATGGATGCCCTGCGCGCCTTCAAGGAGCGCGTGGATCCGCGCGATGTGATGAACCCGGCCAAGCTGGTCTATCGCGAGCTGCCGGTGCGTCCCTTCACCTTCTCCTTCAACCGCCTCATCCGCGACATCAACGACAGCGGCCTGCCGGACAAGGAAAAGCTCACCGATCTGCTGGCCGCCGTGCAGGTCTGCACGCGCTGCGGCAAGTGCAAGCACGTCTGCCCCATGAACTACCCCGAACGCAGCATGCAGTACCATCCCCGCAACAAGAACATGGTGTTGGGCATGCTCATCGAGGCGGTCTATTATTCGCAGGTCAACAAGGGCAGCATTGATGCCGAACTGCTGCGCTGGCTGCGCGATCTCGTGGAGCATTGCACGGCCTGCGGCCGCTGCCGCGCCAACTGCCCGGTCAAGATCCCCTCCGGCGACGTGGCCCTTTCCCTGCGGGCCATGCTGGAACATGAGGACGCGGGCGGGCATCCGCTCAAGAAGCGGGCGCTGGAATGGCTGGTGCGCGATGTGGAGCACCGCGTGCCCAAGGCCGCCAAGATGGCCTCCCTTGGCCAGAAGATGCAGAACCGCATCCTCGGCTTCACGCCCGATCTCTGGAAGCGCCGCATGCAGAATCCGCTGTTTGCCGCGCGCGGCCCCAAGGTGGGGTATACCAATCTCTACGAATCCCTGCGCCTGCACCGCGGCTCCATCTTCTCGCCCACGGAGGTGACGCAGGGCACGCCGTGCGTCATCTACTTCCCGGGCTGCGGCGGGGCGCTCTTTTACGATCGCATCGGCCTTTCCAGCATCATGCTCCTTTTGCGGGCGGGCTTTGCCGTGGCCGTGCCGCCCCGCCACCTCTGCTGCGGCTATCCGCTGCTGTCGGCGGGCATGGATACGGCTTTCGAGGACAATCTGGCCCACAACCGCCAGTATCTGGCCTCCATGATCCGCGCGCTGGGCAAGCAGGGTTTCGAGGTGGCCCATCTGGTCACCTCCTGCGGCACCTGCCTCGAGGGGCTGGAACGCATGGGCCTGTCCGAGCAGTTCCCGGGCCTGGGGCAGCGCGACATCATGCAGCTTGTCCTGCCCCTGCTCAGGAAGGAGCAGCTGGAGCATCCCCTGCCGCCCGGCACGAGCCTTGTCTATCATGCCTCCTGCCACAGCGAATGGGCGGGCATCCCGGCGGCCAAGGGCCAGAAGCAGATTGTGGCGGCCCTCTCCAACTTCTCCGGGGCCAAGGTGCTGCTCAACGGCGGCTGCTGCGGCGAATCGGGCATGGGAGCCATGACGTCCCCGCAGATTTACAACCTGCTGCGCTCCCGCAAGCAGATCAGCCTGCAGGCGGCCTTTGCCGCCCTGGACGGCCCGGAGGCGCACAGCGGCAAGGCCGCGCTGCCGCCGGTGCTGGTGGGCTGCCCCTCCTGCAAGATCGGCATCGGCCGCTGCCTCATCAACCTGCATGACAAGCGGCCCGTGCTCCATGTGGCCGAATGGGTGGCGGGCATGATCGACGGTGAGGACAGGCGTCAGAGCTTCCGCCGCCGCGTCAATGAAACGCGCGGCGATGTGCGGGTGGTGGAAGGCTAGCCATGTGCGCCCCGGCGTTGCCGCCGCGTCCCGAGGAACTGTACCGGCCCTCGCGTTTGTGCTGCCTGCTGGCCCTCGTGGCCATGCTGCCCTTTTTCTGGGGCTTTGCCTTTGTCTTCCCCCAGGGCGAGGACTTCGAGCACATGAGCCGGGCCATGTTCTTTCTGGACGTGCCCGGCGGCCTGTACGACATGGCCCAGCAGTGGCTGAGCGCCGACGGACGCTATGGCCTGCACTTCTGGCAGACCGTTCTGGGGCGTGCGCCCGAATCCCTGCTGCTCAACGGCGCGGTCTGCCTGCTGGCCCTGGGCAGCTACGGGCTGGCCGTCTACGGGCTGGCGCGGCTCATGGCCCCGGCCATGCCCCACCGGCTGGGTCTGTTCTGCGGTTTGCTGACCATGCTGGGCCTGTGCGCCTGCCATCCGCAGGCGCAGTATTGCTACAATCTGACGCAATGCCTTGCCTACGTCCTGCCGGGCGGCATCTGGCTCTGCTTTCTGCTCTGCCTCTGCCGGCTCTGGCTGGCGGATGCCCCGGCCCGCAAGCGCCTGTCGCGGCAGGCCATGCTGGTGGCGCTGCTGACCGCCGGTCTCGGCGAAATGCCCGCCCATGCCTCGCTGGCGCTGGCCCTGGGCAGCTGGCTGCTGGCCGTCCGGCACCGGCATCCCGCCCGGCGGGATTACGGACGGGTGCTGGCCGTCACGCTCGTCTGCGTGGCCGCCGTCTTTGTCTCGCCCGGGCGCTGGGCCACGCAGTCCGTCCATCCGCTGCCCGCAGGCTGGGAAGACTTTGCGCTGGACTGGCGGCACGCCCTTTCCGGCCTCTGGACGTCGCTCTGGATCGTGCCGGTGCTGGCGCTGGCCCTTTCCCTGCCGCATGCGCAGGGGCCGGGGCGCGTGGGCGGTCAGCCGCTGCCGCCGGATATTCCCGCCGTGCGGCCCGGCTGGCTGAGCGGGCTGGCCGTGCTGGGCTTTCTGCTCGTCTCCCTGAGCATGACGGCCCTGCATGCGGCCGGGGATGCCTTCAGTCTGGCCGATGAACGCCTTGCCGCCGTGCTGTCCGTCTACGGCGCGGCAAGCCTGACCCTGGCCCTGTATCCGTGGCTGGGCCGCCTGAACCTGCGCCTTTTGCAGGGCCGCGCCCGCCTGAGCCTGCTGCTGGCCGCGGCGGTGCTCGCGCTCTGCCTTACGGGGAACTGGCGGGCCGCCGCCGAGCATGCCGCCGCCGGCGACTGGGTCGTCAGCGGCGACAATCTGCAGGCGCGTTACAACTGGCTTTGGGATCTGGGGCGGGTCTACATGCCGCCGGATGCGCCCATACGGCTGGGCCTGTGGGGGCGGCACAATTATCCCGACAGCCCGCGCCTGACGCCCGACCCGCAGCTGCCGCAGGTGGCGGTGCGCGCCCTGTCGGAAACGGCCCGGCCCGTGCTGGCGGGCGAAAGCCTGCGCCATGATCCGCGGCACTGGCCCAATCCGTGGGTGGCCTGGTTTTTCGGGCTGGGCAGCGTGCGCATGGCCTATCCGCAATGGCAGGCCGAGTGGACGGAACCCTTGCGCCGTTTTGCGCGCGGGGAAATCCCGGCTGTCCGGGCCGGTTCGCCCCTGACGCTGGAGCTGCCCGCCCCCTTGCGCGGCCTCGGGCTTGAACGGGCCTGGCTGGCCGCCAGCCCCTCGGATCCCAATGCCACCTTTGCCCAGCTCTGGCTGGTGCTGGACAGCTCCGCGCCGCTTTCCTCGCGGGTGGCGGCCTCGCTGGAAGTCTGGCGGCTCAATCCCGTGGATCCCCGGCGCATGCTGCCCCTGTCGGCGCAAATCGTGCTGGCGCGGGAGCTGCTGAGCCGGGACAGCACGGACAATCCCGCAGGGGAATTCTGGCTGCGCCTTGCCGCCAGCCGCATGCCGCTGGTGCGCGCCCTGCTGGAAGGCGCCAGCGGGCGCACGGTCTATGCCGTGCCGCTGGGCATCATTCCGCAGCAGCTGGACAGGCTGCCTGGCGTCATTCTGCGTCTGGGCCGCCGCACCTACGCCCTGCCCGGCAGGGCCGAGGCCCTGCGGCCCGAATAGGACTGCGCGCCCGGACGGCAATGCCTCCGGGCGTTTTTTTTTGCGCGTGCGGCACTGCGGAAAGCCGCTCCCGCCATCAGGGCAGTCATCAGGGCAGTTGCCGGAGCCGCAGGGCGCGCAGGCCCCAGGCCGCCTGTCCCAGTGAGAGGCCGCCGTCGCCCGGCGGCAGTTCCACGGGCAGCAGGGGCCGCAGGCCGTGCCCGCGCAGGGCCTGCGGCAAGAGGCGGGCCAGAAGCGCATTCTGCAGGCAGCCCCCGGCCAGCGCCACCGCGCGGCAGCCCGTGCGCGCGGCGGCTTGCGCGGCCATATGGGCCAGCGAACCGGCCAGCCGCCCATGAAAGCGCAGGGCCGCCGCAGCCGCGCCGTCCGTGGCCGCATCGGCCTGCACGGCGGCAAACAGGGCCGCGCAATCCACTTCCCACAGATCCGGCGCGCCATCCGGCGGACGCAAAAAGGCTTCCGTCCCTTCCGGCGGCGCATCGGGCCGCGTGGCCAGTCCGGCCAGCCGTTCCAGCCGGATGGCGGCCTGCCCCTCGTAGCTCGTCGTCAGGCAGATGCCCAGCTCGGCGGCCACGGCATCAAAGAGCCGCCCGCAGCTGCTGGTCAGCGGGGAATTGACGCCGCGCCGCAGCATTTCCCGCAACATGGGCGCCTGCGCGCAGGCCGCGGCCCGCGCGTCGTGCAGCAGCGCGTCGCTCCACGCGGCGGGCAGATCCCTGTCGGGCGCATCCGTCCAGCTGGCGGGCAGGGACGTTTGCGCCAGCTGTTCCCGCAGGGCCAGCGCCAGCCGCCACGGTTCGCGGATGGCCGCCTCGCCGCCGGGCAGGGCAAAGGGCCGCAGGCGGCCCAGCCGCCGCCATGACAGATCGCCCAGCGCCATATGGATGAGTTCCCCGCCCCAGATCTGCCCGTCCTCGCCCAGACCCGTGCCGTCCAGACAAAGGGCCAGCGCGCCGTCCAGTTCGCCGCATTCGGCCAGCACGGCCGCCGCATGGGCCGCATGATGCTGCAGGCGCAGCAGGGGCAGACCCTCGCGGCGCGCGCGATCCTCGGCCCAGCGTGCGGACAGGAAATCGGGGTGGAGGTCGCAGACCAGCAGCTGCGGACGCACTTCCAGCAGGTTTTCCAGATGGGCGGACACCTCTTCGTAAAAGCGGAAGGTGGGCAGGTTTTCCAGATCGCCGATGTGCTGGCTGACAAAGGCATAACCGCCGCGCGTCAGGCAGAGGGTGGCCTTGAGCTCCGCTCCGGCCCCGCAGACCGTGGGCGCATCCTCCCCGGCAAGGGCCAGCGGCACGGGGCGCGGTACATAGCCCCGGGCGCGGCGGTGAAAGAAGGGCTGGTTGCCCGCGTCCGTCGAGCCGGGAAAGACGCCGGCCACGCTGTCGTCCACCCGCACGAGAATGTCGCGATTGTGGAGCAGGAAGGCGTCGGCCTGCGCCCCCAGCCGGGAAAGGGCCTCGCGGTTGCCGAGGCAGAGGGGTTCGCCCCGGGCATTGGCCGAGGTCATCACCAGAGCGGGCGGCAGGGCGGCATCCTCGTCCAGAACGTCAAAGAGGGCCGCATGCAGCGGGGTGTAGGGCAGCATGATGCCCAGGGTTCCCGTGTCCGGGGCCAGCAGGGGGGAGAGGGCGTCCGCCGCCGCGCCCCTGCGCAGGGGGCAGAGGACAATGGGCTTTTCCGGCGAGAGCAGCAGGGCTTCATGGGCCGGGGAAAGATCGCAGAGGCCGCGCGCCGCCTCCCCATCCGGCAGCATGACGGCCAGCGCCTTGTGCGGGCGGGACTTGCGTTCCCGCAGGCGGGCCACGGCGGCATCCTGCCGGGCATCGCAGGCCAGCTGAAAGCCGCCCAGCCCCTTGAGGGCCAGAATGTCGCCGTTCCGCAGCAGATCGGCGGCCTGCCGCAGGGTCGTGCGGGCGGCCCCGGGCGTCACGCGGGCGGGAGGGGCGCTGTCCTGCGCATGCGTGACCAGCCAGAGCCGGGGGCCGCACTCGGGGCAGGCCACGGGCTGGGCATGGAAGCGGCGGTCGAGGGGATCGCCGTATTCGGCGGCGCAGCGCGGGCAGAGGGGAAAGCAGGCCATGCTGGTGGTGGCCCGGTCATAGGGGATGGAGCGGGTGATGGTGTAGCGCGGCCCGCAATTGGTGCAATTGGTGAAGGCGTAGCCGAAGCGCGGATTGCGCGGATCGCGCATGTCCCGCAGGCAGTCGGCGCAGATGCCCATATCCGGGCTGACGAGCACGCTGTGCCCGCTGCGGCCCGTGCTTTGCACAATCTGGAACGGCGTGCCGGACAGGGCGGGATCCGGCGGCAGATCCGTGCGCTCCAGCCGGGCGAGGCGGGCCAGGGGCGGCAGTTCTTCCGGCAGACGCCGCAAAAAACGCTCCACGGCGGCGGCCTCGCCCTGCAGCTCGAGGCAGACCCCGTCGGAGGTGTTGCCCACCTGCCCGGACAGACCCTCCTCCACGGCCAGCCGGTAGACAAAGGGGCGAAAGCCCACGCCCTGAACCTGTCCGCCCACGAGGCAGCGGCAGCGAATGTCGGTTGCGTTCTTCATAGGTCTTTCCCGGAAAAACGTGCGGCAGCCCCGTCATTCCCCGCAGGGGCCGTCCTGACGGAAGGCGTCGTCCCCGGCGGCCGGCGCGGGCAGGATGTCGATTTCCAGCCGGTGCAGGCCGCGTTCGTGCCAGACCGCGCCCGCGCAGGCTCCCTTGGTGATGTAGCCCACGGCAACCGTGCAGGCATAGTGCCCGGGCAGATGAAAGCGGATGTCGCTTGCGGGATAGCCGGGCAGGATGTCCGGTTCCCTGCCTTCAGGCCGCTGCGTCCAGCTCACCTGCACGCCGGCAAAGGCCGTTCCGCCGGGCAGGGGCGGCTGTGCCGCCTCCAGCCGCACGGTCTCGCCGCAGCGGGCCACGGCGGGCAGACTGGCCCGGGTTTGCCGCCTGTCGGGCGCGGACGGGGCGTCAGTCTCGGGCGGACGGGAGAGCGCATCCCCGGCTTCCGCCTTGACAGGCCATGAACAAAGAAGACACAAACAGAAAAACAGATGTGCATACTTCATGGTAAACCTCCCGGGGTCATCTGACTCCGCCGCTTCCCGGAACACCGCCATGCCCCAGGCATCTTCTTCGCGCCGCCGCCTTCATCCGCCCTCCGGAAACTTCTCCGGCCTCTTTGTGCCGCAGGACGCCACCCGCCGCAAGGCCGCACAGGTGCTTGCCCGCTTTGACGCCTGCATGGAAAGTTTTTTGGAGTTGTGGACGCTGCACATGCAGGCGGCGGGCTATCTGTCCTTTACCACGGCCCGCCGTGATGACTGCGTGACCGCCTGCCGGGCCTTCCTGCAGCCCGTGCTGCGCCATGCGGCCATGCCGCAGGCCGTCACCTTCGAGACCTTGCGCGACAATGCGGACGGCTGGGCCGACGCCCTGCTGCAGGCCGGCGTGCGGCACTACCGGCGCGGCATTTCCGTCGGCATGTATCTCGGCTGTTTCAAGACCTTCATCATGGCTCTCGAGGATGCGCTTGCGCTCCTGCCGCGGCTCTGTCCGCGCATTCCGGCTGATCAGATTCCGGCGGCGGTGGAGTTTTTGCGGCTGCATGCCCATGCCTTTGAGGTGCTCTGGACGGACGCCGGCATGCGGGAGGTCGCCGCCATGCGTCAGGCCAGCGAATGCTCGCCGGAATGCTCCTGTCAGGACGAACTCCTGCGCCTGCTCACCCTCGAGAAGTGCCGCTTTGAAAACATCTTCAACAGCACATCCGACGGCGTGCTGGTCATGGACGAGGATTGCCGCGTGGCCACGGCCAACCGCTCTCTGCGTCAATACGCCGGAGAAGGCATCGAAGGCAAGCCTGTCTGGGAAGTTCTGGGTCTGGAAGGCGAAAGCCGGGAGGAGTTCTTCCGTTATTATCCCATCGGGCAGACCGTGGAGGTCAGCCCGTTCGGCGAGGGGCTGTTTTTCCGCCTGTCCGTCACCTCGCTGGGGAGCGTGAGTCTTGCCAGTGCCGGGGAATACCTCGTGCTGCTCACCAACATCACGCCGCAGGTGCTGCAACGGGAAATGATGGAAGAGGCCATCGGGCGGCATGCCTCCGCCCTGCTGGAGGAAAAGCGCCGCCTGGAAGAACTCGACATCACGCTGCGTACGGTGCTTTCCACCATTCATGCCGAACGGGACAGCCGTCGGGAGGAACTCTCGTCCCATGTGCGCCGCCTCCTGCTGCCCGCGCTCGATCGCATCGGGCGGGAGCAGGACGCCGTCGCGCGCAAGGCGGTGATCCGGCTTGTGCGCGACAGTCTGCTGTCGCCCATATCCGGCGGGGGAGAGGAACGACCGCATGACGGCCTGAGCCGGCTGACCCTTGCGGAACTCAACGTCTGCCGCTTTATCCGGGCCGGGCACGGCACCAAGGAAATTGCCCGCCTGCTGAACATTTCGCCCGAAACCGTACAGACCCACCGCCGGAACATCCGCCGCAAGCTCGGCCTGCGCGGCCGGGAAACCCAGCTGGCCGTGCATCTGCTGCATGCCGGGGGCAAGAGCGCCTCCGCGTCTTCTGAGGATTCCTCCCCGTCGTCGTCCAGCCCGGACGGCCCTGCAGATCGGGTAGAAGCGCCTACCCGATAACTCCCCGAACAATCTCGCTGGCGCGACATGCGTTGCCGGGGCAAGGTGGTAACAGGAAAAGCGTGTCCTGTCCCTACCCTGTCGGAGGCGAAATGTCAGCGCCACTTGTCAGCCTGCGCCGTACGGCGCTCCTCCTTCGCGACGTCTTTGCCGCACGGACGCGGCGCGAACTGTGTGCCGCCCACGCCGCCCTCATGGCCCATGTGCGGGACGGCGGCCCGGGAGAGCCGCCGGACGACGCGGAGGCCGCCCGTCTGGAATATGCGTTCAACCGCCTTTTCATCGGGCCGGACAAGGTGCCTGCCCCGCCGTACGCATCGGTTTATCTGGACGGCGAGGGCCTGCACATGGGGGCGAGCACGCTGGAGATGCGTGCCCTGCTGCACAGTCTGGGGCGTACCGTCCCGCACGGCGGACAGCCGGACGATTTTTTGCCCTACGAACTGGAAGCCTGGCATGGCCTGACCTGCCTGCTGCATGACGCTGCCGCGCGCCCCGCCGCCCGCGACGCCCTGATCTGGCTTTGCGAGGAGCATCTTGGCCGCTGGCTTCCCGTCTTTCTCGGCAGGGCGCGACAGGCCGCCCCGCCCCCCATGCTCGGGGAGGTGCTGAACGCGCTTGAGGCCTGGCTTGCCGCAAGTTTGCAAAGGAGTCTGTATGAAGAAGCATGAACATCTTTCCGGCCGCCGGGGCTTTCTCAAGGGGCTGCTGGCTGCCGGCGCGGCCGGGGCGCTGCCCCCCGCCGGCAGTCTGCTCCTGCCGCGCCGGGCCGAGGCGACGCCCTTTGATCCCTCGGCCTATCAGGTCTTTCGCAATGCCTGTCCCCGCAACTGCTACGACACCTGCAGCATCAAGACCTATGTGCGGGATGGGGTGGTGCAGTTTGTGGAAGGCGCGCCGGAGTCCACCTTTACCCACGGCGGACTCTGCGTGAAGGGCTACACCTATCCCCGGCGCGTCTACAGCCCGGATCGGATCAAATACCCCATGCTGCAGGAGGGGCGGGGATCCGGCAACTGGCGTCGCATCAGCTGGGATGAGGCCATGAACCGCATTGCCGACAAGATCCTGGAGATCAAGAAGCGTGACGGCTCCCTGCTCGGCCTCGGCCTGACCAAGTATTCGGGCAACTTCGGCATCACCAATTACGGCGTGGAAGGCATGATGTCCTCGCTGGGCTACACCACCCGCTTTGTGGGCACGCCCTGCTGGCCCGCGGGCATCGACGCCCAGAACTATGACCTCGGCGACATGTGGTGCAATGATCCCGAGGATATGGTCAAGTCCCGGTATATCATCGTCTGGGGCGCCAATCCGGCATGGTGCTCCATGCATTCCATGAAATACCTCTATGCCGCGCGTGAACGCGGAGCGAAAATCCTCGTCATTGACCCCATCTTCACCCAGACGGCGGCCAAGGCCGATGAATTTTGGCAGGTGCGGCCCGGCACGGACGGCGCCCTTGCCTTGGGCATGGCCCGTCACCTGCTGGATGCCGGCTTGGTGGACAGGGACTTTGTGCAGAATGCGGCCGTCGGCTTTGACGAATTTGCCGCCTATCTGCAAAAGCAGGTGAGCGTGGAATGGGCGGCAGAGGTTTCCGGCATTCCGGCGGCAGCCATCCGGGCCGTCACCGAGGACTTTGCCGCCGCCAAACCCGCCACGGTCTGGATAGGCTACGGCATGCAGCGCCATACCAACGGCGGGGCCATGGTGCGGGCCATTGACGCCTTTGTGGCCATGAGCGGCAATATCGGCGTCGAGGGCGGCGGGGCGCGTTACGGGCATCTCCAGACCTGGGGATTCAACTATCATGCCATGATCCAGAAGCAGCCCGCCGGTTCCGTGGGCGTGCGCGGCGCGTCCGGCCCCAAGGGCGAGTTCGACTTTGCCGGCGGCGAGGCCGCCGCCTACAGCGACCGCACCCTGAACATCAACAAGACCGCGCAGGAGATTCTCGACGCCAAGGATCCCGAACTGCGCATGCTCTGGATATCCTGCAAAAATCCCTTTGCCCAGGACTTTGACCGCAACAAGCTGGAAAAGGCCTTCAACAAGCTGGAAATGGTCGTGTCCGTGGAGCAGTTCTTCACCGAGACCGTGCGCCATTCGGACATCGTCCTGCCCGCCACCACGCTTTTTGAGGAATGGACCATCAACGTGTCCTACTGGCACTACTGGCTTTCGCTCAATGAACAGGCCATCACGCCCATGTACGAGGCCAAGTCCAACATCGAGATCGCGGCCCTGCTCTCCCGCGCCATGAACGCCAGGGAACCCGGCTCCTGTACCTTCCCGCAGGAGGTGGATGGCAAGGAGTGGATGATCAAGGAATGCAACAAGGGCATCTATGACCTGTTCGGCATCTCCAGCTGGGAAGATTTGCGCAAGGGGCCGGTCAAGGCCCGTCTGGCCTCGTCGGCCTCGTGGCATGATCGCGCATTCAAGACGCCCTCGGGCAAATACGAGTTTGCCTCCGCCCTCTGCGCGAAGAACGGCTTTGCCGCCCTGCCGGAATATGTGGAGGGCCGCCGTTCCGATGCGCCCTTCCGCCTGCTGACGCCGCATGTACAGTTCGGCCTGCATTCGCAGTTCGTCAATCTGGACTGGATGGAAGTCTACTACCCCGAACCCTTTGTCTACATCCATCCCCGGGCCGCGGCCGGGCTGGGCATTGCCGACGGCGACATGGTGCGCGTGTTCAATCGCATCGGCGAGGTGCGCGTGCGCGCCCGACTCAGCGGCAATGTGCTCGAGGATTGCGTGGTCATGTACGAGGCATGGTTCCGCAAGCTGAATTTCAATGTGCAGAACGTGGTGGACGATTGCGCGGCCGACATGGGCGCCATGAAAACGGGCGCGCCCGGGGTGGCCATCCATGATCAGTTCGTGAACATCGCTCCCGTTGACGGAGGCCGGGCATGAGCAAGCGTTACGCCTTTCTGATGGATATGGACAAGTGCATCGGCTGCCGCGGCTGCGGCATGGCCTGCAAGAACTTCAATCAGCTGGAACCGGACATGGTCTGGCGGCAGGTCTATCCGCTGGATGAGCGCATCTACCCGCACCGGGACAGGGCCTTCCTGTCGCTGGCCTGCAACCATTGCGACAATCCGGCCTGTCTGGCCGCCTGTCCGACCAATTCCTACAGTCAGCGGCCCGACGGCATCGTGGTGCACCACCCGGAAACCTGCATCGGCTGCACCAACTGCATCCGTTCCTGCCCCTATGGCGCGCCGCGTTTCAACAAGGCCGGAAAACATGCCGAAAAATGCAGCCTCTGCCACGAACGTCTGGATGCCGGCCTGCAACCGGCCTGCGTGCAGGCCTGCCCCACGGGCGCGCTGACGCTCGTGGATTTGCAGACCTTCGAGGACGCCAATGCCGTGCAGTATCCGGCGGGCTACCCGGCCATGCCGCGACTCAATCCGTCCACCCGGTTCATCCTGCCCCGGATGCCCCGTCTGCTCAGGGGGTAATGCCATGAATTATGAATTTCCGCTTGTGTTCTTCACCGTCCTGACCCAGCTCGGTATCGGGCTGACCCTTGTGGGGGCCTGGAAAAGCCGGCGCGGCCAGAACGCCCCCTCGCGCAATTACTGGCTGGCGGCGCTTGCCGCCACGCTGGCCGGGCTTGTGGCTTCCCTGTTCCACCTCGGCGCTCCCCTGCGGGCGGTCACGGCCCTGGCCGGTCTCGGCCATTCCTGGTTGAGCCGCGAGGGGCTGGTGCTGGGCCTGCTCATCCTCCTGCTGGCCTTCGTCGCGCTGCGCCCGGCGCAACGGGCGGCGGCGCTGGCAGCCGGCATTGCCGGGCTGGCGGTGCTGGTCGTGCAGGGCTTCACCTATGCGCCCGTTTCCCTGCCCGCCGTCAGCAACGGCTTCCCCCTGCTGCTGTTCGCCTTCACCGCACTGGCCCTGGGCACCTGCTTCGGCGCGCAGGCCGTCGGCCCGCAACGGCTGGCGCTCTGCCTGCTGCTGCTCATCCTGCTGCTGGTTCCCTGTCTCTGGGCGTCGGGCGGCGCCGTCATGCAGGAAACGGCGACGCTCTGGCGGCAGTCCCCCGGCTTCTGGATCGGTCTGCTCCTGACCGCCGCCGCGCTGGTGCTGTCCCTTGCCTGTCGGCGGGTGACGCGGGCACAGGGCATTCTGGTGCTGTGCGGCGCGCTGCTTGTCCGCATGACCTTCTTCGGCGCGACGCTGCACAGCGCCGCCCGTCTGGGCATGCCCTACTAGGGCGAGGCTCACGGGGAAAAGCCGCACGGGCAGGCAAAACCCGTGCCGGGCTGTGCGGCGCGTTCCTTCTCAAGGCACGAGGCGCGGGGCATGCCCGCGCCTCTTTCTGTCCCCTGCGGAAGTCCGGCGGCTAGCCGCCGATGACGTAGCGCGAACGCTTGCCGAGGGCTTTCTTGACGGCCCGGACAAGGAGGAGGCAGAGCACGCTTTCCAGCAGGGCCACCAGCAGGGAGGCGGGTACGAGAAAACCGCCGCACAGCGGCAGCAGGCCGGCAAAGAGGGCCGGATCGCAGATATGCTGCACGATGACGTGCAGGAAGAAGAGAGGGAAGCTGTAGCGGGCCAGCAGATCCAGCAGGGGGCTGGGCTGTTGCCTGCGTTCCAGCAGGAGGATGACGCACATGCCGATGGCGAGCTTCTGGACGTAGTAGGCGGTTTCCGTATTGGGAATGAAGTCCAGGTAGAAATTGACGAAGATGACCGCGCTGGTGAACAGGGCAATGTGCACGATGCCGCGCAGGTGCCGGACAATGAAGTCCATGCATCTTTCCCGGTTGCGGGCAAAGAAGATGCCCAGCAGGAAGATGGGGAGAAAGTAGCAGTAGTTGCGGAAGAAGAAGAGCAGGCCGCGCGGCACGAGCAGGGGCAGGACGGACAGCGGCACCAGCAGGCGGCTCAGACGCTCGTTGCTCATGTGAAAGAAGACGGGGCTGATGACGAAGACGGACAGGATGAAGGGAATATACCAGTAGGGCGTCAGGCTGGCCGTGCCGTAGAGCAGGCAGATGAGCACATCCGCGGGAGAGGTGACGGGCATGCCCTCGTTGATGAAGGCCGGCACGCCGGCGCCCCAGCGATCCATGAGGGTTCCGGTCAGCAGGAGCAGGCCGGAAATGATCAGGTAGGGCGTCAGCACGTTGCGGACTTTCGACAGGTAGAAGGCCGGGACGGAAAAGGCCTTCCTGCGGTTCACATACTCAAAGAGATAGCCGGAAATGAAGATGAAATAGATGGTGCTGGAATGAAAGAGGGTATCGCTCAGGGCGGTGACGAGGCGCTTTTCCGCCTCGAAGCCCTCGAGGAAGGGCGGATCATGCCAGAGGTGGGTGAACATTACGCACACAATGGCAAAGGCCCGGAAGTAGTGGAAGGTCATGTCATATTTTTGGGTCTGCATGCGCGATCCTCTCGGCCGGCGGCGGGATGCCGCGGGAAAATGGGAAGTGCGACGGCGAGGCCGTGCAGGAGGGGATTCTTGGGCAGGTAGCAAAAAGCGCCGCTGTCGTAAAGACGCCGGGCGCGGACAAGGGCAGGCCCGGGCCTTGTCTTGCCTGAAGGAAGGCCCTTCTGCTATGCAGGGGAGAACATGCCGTCCGCATGGGGCGGGGGGCCGAGGCTTTCCCTTTTTCCGGGAGGAGAAGCATGAGCGAACAACGGCAGGGCCAGCACGGCGCGCAGACGGTGGGGGAGCGGGTGCGCTCCTTTCGCGAGGCGCGCGGCATCGACAGGGAAACGCTGGCGGCGGATGCCAGCCTGAGCGTGGAATTTGTGGAGCGGCTGGAAAACGGCGAAGTCTATCCGGCCATAGGCCCCATGCAGAAGGTGGCCCGTGCGCTGGGCCTGCGGCTGGGCACTTTTCTGGACGATCAGTTCACGCGGGATCCCATCATCAGCGACATTCATGAGACCGGTTCGGATCCCTGTCTGCACACGGGCAGCATGCCGCGCCCGAGCTATGTGTATCATGCCCTCGGCAAGGGCAAGAACGATCGCAACATGGAGCCGTTCTGCATCGAGATCTATCCCGATGCGGAAAACGCCGTGCGCAAGACCAGCTCCCATCAGGGCGAGGAATTCGTGCTCGTGCTGGAAGGCGAGCTGCTGGTGGTCTACGGGCGGGAAACCCATATCCTCAAGGCCGGGCAGACCATCTATTACAATTCCATCGTGCCGCATTATGTCGGCCCGGCCAATGACAAGCCGGTGCGCATTCTGGCGGTGACCTACAATCCCTAGGGCGGCCTGCGGGGGAGGGAAAAGCACATTTGACCGTTGCGCAACGGCGCAAGCGGAGGGCGGCATATGGAAGAGAAGGTGCGGGAACGACAGGCGCAATTTGTCCTGCGCGAAAAAACCCTGGGCCAGATACTGGACGACACCGTGGCGCGCTTCCCGGACAGGGATGCGGTGGTTTATGCCGACCGCAACTACCGCAAGACCTGGCGGGAGTTTGCCGAGGTGGTGGACGACTTCGCCAGGGGGCTTATGGCGCTCGGGGTGCAAAAGGGGGAAAAGGTGGCGGTCTGGGCCACCAATGTGCCCTACTGGGTGGCCCTGCAGTTTGCCACGGCCAAGATCGGGGCCATTCTGCTGACGGTCAACACCAATTATCGCGAACATGAGCTGCGTTACCTTTTGCAGCAGTCCGAGTGCGAAAACATCTTTCTCATCGACAGCCTGCGCGATCACGACTATGTGGATACCCTCTACAAGATCGCGCCGGAACTGCGGGTGCAGTCGCGGGGCGAACTGCGCTGCCGGGAGTTGCCGCATCTCAAGCGGGTCTGCTTTCTCGGCGCGGAAAAATACCGGGGCATGTATTCCGTCCCGGAAATCATGGCCATGTCCGTCATGGTGGATGATGCGGAATACGCGGCCCGGCAGGCCTCCCTTGACCCCTGGGACGCCATCAACATGCAGTATACCTCGGGCACCACGGGCTTTCCCAAGGGCGTCATGCTCACCCATGTGGGCGTGGGCCTCAACGGCTACTGGATCGGGCGGCATCAGCGCTTCAGCGAGCAGGATCGCGTCTGCCTGCCCGTGCCGCTCTTTCACTGCTTCGGCTGCGTGCTGGGGGTCTCGGCCTGCGTCAATCACGGGGCCTGCATGGTCATCCTGGAATCCTTCAATCCCCTGCAGGTGCTTGCCGCCGTGGACAGCGAGCGCTGTACCGCCCTTTACGGCGTGCCCACCATGTTTCTGGCCGAGCTGGAGCACAAGCTGTTCAAACGCTTCGACGTCTCCAGCCTGCGCACGGGCATCATGGCGGGTTCCGTCTGTCCCGAGCCGCTCATGCGGCGGGTGGTGGACGAAATGAACATGAAGGAAATCACCATCTGCTACGGCCTCACCGAAGGCTCGCCGGTGATGACCCAATCGGACATCAACGATCCCTTGCCCCTGCGCTGCGAGACCGTGGGTTGCGCCATGCCCGGCATCGAGGTGCGGGTGGCCGATCCCGAGACCTGCGAGGAACTGCCCCGCGGCGAGGTGGGGGAAATCATCTGCCGGGGCTACAATGTCATGAAGGGCTACTACAAGATGCCCGAGGAGACCGCCCGCGCCATTTCCCCGGACGGCTGGCTGCACTCCGGCGATCTGGGCATCATGGACGAAAACGGCTACCTGCGCGTGACCGGACGCATCAAGGACATGATCATTCGCGGCGGCGAAAACGTCTATCCCCGCGAAGTGGAGGAATACCTCCTCGACATGCCGGGCGTGCTGGATGTGCAGGTGGTGGCCGTGCCCAGCCGCAAGTACGGCGAGGAGGTGGGGGCCTTTCTCATCCCCCGGCCGGGCGTGGAACTGAATCCCGAAGACGTGCGGGCCTTCTGCCGCGGCAAGATCGCCTGGTACAAGATCCCCCGCTATGTGGCCGTGATCTCGGGCTTCCCCCTGACGGCCAGCGGCAAGATCCAGAAATACAAGCTGCGGGAAATGGCCGCCGAACGCTGGCCCGAAGCCATGCAGAAATAGGCGCGTGCCCGCACGCGCGGCGCAACGTGGAAAGGAAAAGAGAGCTGTCATGAAAAAAGTCATGCCCCTGCCCGAACCGTGGCAGGCGACTGAGGAAAGCCCGCACGGAACCGCCCTGCCGGGGGCGCGCGATGTCATGCTGCATGCCGAGGAAAGCCCCAAGGCCGCCCCTGCCGCCGGCGAGCCGGATGCGGCATCGTCCCGGGCCGCCGCTGCGGGGGGCGAAGGTCTGGCGGATCTTCCCCTGCCCGGCGCCGAAGATGCTCCGGCCGCGCCCGCGCCGGGCACGGCGCGCACGGACGCGGCCAGCTGCGCCGCCGCCGGACAGTGTCCGCTGGCCCGCATCCCCGACAGCGCCTGGAAGGCCCTGTTCCATCGTCCCTTCCGCAAGCGGCATCCGATTATCTTTTGGGGGCTTGTCCTGCTGCTGCTCATCGGCGTCGGCTCCTTTGCCGCGCTGGACGAGGAGGACTTCGAGGGGAGCGATCGCCTTGCCCTGCTGGAGATTCGCGGAACCATCGACGATATCCGGCCGCAGCTGGAATGGCTGGACAAGCTGGCCCAGCGGTCGGACGTCAAGGGGCTGCTCGTGCGGGTGGATTCGCCGGGCGGCAGCGCGGCAGCCTCGCAGGAGCTGTATGAGGTCGTGGCCGCCTTCGGCAAGCGCATGCCCGTGGCCGTGTACATGGGCAGCACGGCGGCTTCCGGCGGCCTGATGGTCAGCATGGCGGGCAAGCGCATCTTCGCCAATGCCTCCACGGTGACCGGCTCCATCGGCGTGCGCATGGACATTCCCCAGATTCGCCAGCTGCTGGACAAGATCGGCGTGGGACAGGAAACCCTCACCACCGGCCCCTACAAGGATGCCGGCTCCATGCTGCGTCCGCTGAGCCGCGAGGATCGCGAATACTTCGAGGCTTTGCTCAAGGATATGCACGACATCTTTGTGGAAATCGTGGCCAATGGCCGCAACATGCCGGAAGCAAAGGTGCGGGAGCTGGCCTCGGGCAAGGTCTTTACCGGGCGCGAGGCCCTGAAGCTGGGGCTGGTGGATGAACTGGGCACCCAGGCCGACGCCCTGCGCTGGCTGGCGGAGCAGGCCGATGTGCCTGTGTCGCGCAAGCTGTTGCGCCGTCCCCGGGAGATTGACTGGTGGCGGGAGCCGCTGGAAAGCCTGCTGCGCCTTGTGCCGGGGGCGCAGAGCGTTTCCGGCGGCGGCTCGCCCGCCTTCCTCTATCAGATGTAACCGGTTCCGTGCCGGCGATCTTCGCTGTCGCGGGGGCGCGTCGCAGGTTGGCGGCGTTCCCCCGCGTTGCCGTCTTCCGGTCAGGCGCGGGGACGGGCCAGCGCCAGCAGGCCCACGCCGAGCACCAGCAGGCCGATGCCGCAGACATCCGCCGTGCTGACGGTCTCGTTCAGGAGAAAGATGCCCCAGCAGGCGGCGGCCAGCGGTTCGGCCAGGGCCAGGGTGGCGGCCGTGGCCGCCGGGGTGCGGGCGAGACCGGCGGTCATGAAGCTGAAGGCCAGGGCCGACGTGACCACGCCGAGATAGAGCGCCGTGGCCGCGCCCGTGGCGCTGGCCAGCCAGCCCACGGGAAAGAGGATGAGCATGGGCAGAAGCAGGGCGCCGCTCAGGCCGCAGAGCACAAGCATGATGCTTTCCGAGGCAAAGCGGCTGCCCAGCGGCTTGCTGAAGACGAAGTAGCAGGCATAGCCCGCACCGGCGGCCAGCGGCAGGGCAAGGCGCTGCCAATGGGCCACGCCGCCGCCGTCGAGATTCAGGCAGACAAGGCCGGCCAGCGCCAGGGCCGTGGAGGGGTACCAGAGCAGGGGCGGGCGTTCGCCCAGCACGGCCCAGGCCAGCAGGGCCGCCACCAGCGGGGAAAAGCCGATGGCCACCACCGTGCCCACGGCCACGCCCGCCAGCTGCACGCCCTTGAAAAAGCAGATCTGAAAGGCCACCAGACCCAGGGCGGCGGGCAGCACCCAGCGCAGGGGCCAGTCCGGCAGGCGCGGCAGTTTGCCGCGCAGGGCGCACCAGACCAGCAGGGCGAGGGCCGCCACCTGCATGCGCAATGCCCCGATGACATAGGGCGTCGCGCCCTCGGGCGCAAAGGCCTGCGCCGTGCCAGAGGTGCTGAAGCAGAGCGCGCCCAGCAGCACCAGGGCGGCGCCCCGCGAAGATTGCGCAGCGCTCGCGGTGGGAGCGGATGACAGGGATGCGCCGTCAGGGGAACAGGACGATGGGCGGGACATGGCATCCTCCGGCAGGGAAATGGCGGTTGCAGGGGCGGGCGGCCTGTGCGCATGCCGGCAGAGGCGCTTTTTCCCGCACCTCCTTGCAGCATGACCATTTTTGCGCGGCTGATCAATGAGAATTTGTGCACAAGGTCTGCCGCGCCCGCCAGACGCCCGGGGAAAAATTTTTTCCTGAAAAAGTTTTCCCGCCCCCTAATCCTTGGCCTTGCGACGCCGATAGAACGATCAGTCGCCTGCAGGGACGCAGGTAGTTTTTTCCCCTTTATTTGTACAGACATTCATGGAGGAATGTTATGTATATCAATCACAACGGAATGGCGACCA
>NHCFC04200__coassemble_504_pt1 | contig 40380 bp, 38 predicted proteins | sample NHCFC04200__metabat2_low_PE_055 | metagenome-assembled genome bin NHCFC04200
GGGAGAACCGTTTTTCAAAACGGTTCTCCCTCTCCCCCTCGCAACATCCTGCTTTTTATAATATTTTTCAGCGATGGATCTTGTGGAGGATGGCGGCATCATCCAGTCGGTGGAGGTGGCGCAGGCGGAAGGTGTAGCAGAGGGCGCCGAAGCCGAGGGCCAGCAGATAGGCTGTCCAGAAGCCCTGTGCGCCGAGGGGGGCGCTGGCGAGCCAGTCGGTACGGGCGAGGATATAGCCGAGGGGCAGGCCAATGCCCCAGTAGGAGAGCAGGCAGACGACGGAGATGATGCGGGTATCGTTGTAGCCGCGCAGGATGCCGATGCTGATGGTTTGCACGGCGTCCACGAACTGGTAGGCGGCGGTAAAGAGGAGCAGCTGCATGGTGAGCGCGGCCACTTGGGCGTCATCCATGTAGATGGCAATGATTTGTTCCCGGAAAAGGAGCGTGCAGACGGCGGCGACAAGGGAGCAGCTCATGCCGAGACAGAGCACGGTACGGGCGGCGACGCGGGCGCGCCAGAAGCGTTGTGCGCCGAGCAGATAGCCCACGCGGATGGTGGCGGTGATGTTGAGGGAGAGGGGCAGCATGAAGATCATGGTCGAATAATTGAGGGCGATCTGGTGGCCGCTGACGACGATTTCGCCCAGCGGGGCCAGCAGGATGGCGGTCATGGCGAACAGGGAGACCTCGAAGCAGACGGCCAGCGCGCCGGGCAGGCCGATGCGCAGGATGCGCAGGGCCAGCGCGGGATCGAAGCGGGGGAAGGGGCTGCCGTTTTGGTCATGGGCGAGGCCGGGGCGGAACATGGGCAGGAAGAGCGGCCGCAAATGGCGGTATTGGCTGTCTCGGCGCACATAGAACAGCATGCAGAAGGCCATGAACCAGAAGCAGATGGCGGTGGCCACGCCGCAGCCCACAGCGCCGAGCTGGGGCAGGCCCAGCTTGCCGTAAATGAAGACGTAGTTGACGGGCACATTGAGCATGAGGCCGAGAATGCCCACGATCATGGCCGGACGGGTACGGGAGAAGCCCTCGAGGAAGCTGCGGATATTGATGAAGAGCATGAGTCCGGGCAGCCCCCAGAGCATGGCGCGCAGGTAGCCGCCCGCGAGATCGGCCATGCGGCCTTCCAGTCCGAACAGGGAGAGGTGGCGCGAGAGTACGGAAAAAACAATCATGAGCAGGCCGCCGATGGCGCATGAGAGCCAGATGCCCTGCCGCAGCAGCTGCGCGGCTTCGGCTTTTTTGCCCGCGCCGACGAGCTGGGCGGTCAGGGGCGGCAGGGCCAGCAGGCAGCCCACGCCCAGCAGGGAGACCGGCGCCCAGACGGAACCGGCCACGGCCACGGCGGCCATGTCGGTTCTGCCGTACTGGCCGGTCATGGCGGTATCCACAAAATTCATGCCCATTTGCGTGGTCTGGGCAATGAGCACGGGCAGGCCGAGCCTGACAAACTGCCGCGCTTCGGCGGGCGAAAAGATGTCCCGGAGCATGAATGCCGTCCTGTGGGGAGTTGGGTGTTGCCGCGAGTGCGGACAGGGGCCGCTGCCCGGGGGCAGGGGATTGCCGGTTGCGCTGTTGCGCCCGCGCGGCCACGGGGCCATGCGGGCGGGTTGGCCGATCAGGGCGCAGGGACAAAGAGGCCGTCCGGCGGCAGGGGCCTGCCGGTTTCGGCGGCGGCGCTCTCCACGAGGCGCTGCACCGCCGCGCGGCCCGCGTCGCCCAGATCGCGGCTGAAGTCCGTGACAAAGGTGCGGATATGGGCTTGCGTCACCTCGTCGGAAAGTTCCTGCGCATGGGCGCGGATATAGTCCGCGCTGTCCTGCGGGCGGGCATGGGCGTGGTCGAGGCTGGCGGCAATGGCCGCCTGCGTGGCGCGCACAAGGGGCAGCGGCAGATCGCGCCGGGCCACGATGACCCCGAGGGGCAGGGGCGCATGGAAGGTTTCTTCCCACCACTGGCCGAGGTCAAGCAGTTTGACGAGGCCGTGCGCGGCATAGGTGAAGCGCCCCTCGTGGATGATGACGCCCGCATCCACGCGGCCCTGCGCCACGGCGTCCATGATCCCGCTGAAGATCATGTCCTCGCGCGGCCCGGAAAAGCGCCCGGTCAAGTCCAGCAGGCGGGCGGCGGTGGTCATGCGGCCGGGGATGGCCACGCGGGCCGTGCGGCACTGGTCGGGCGAGAGGGCCTCGCGGGCCACCACCAGCGGCCCGCAGCCCCAGCCCAGCGCGCCGCCCGAGGAAAGAATGCGGTAATTTTCCATGATATGGGGCAGCACGCCCGCCGAGACCTTGGTCACGGGCAGTTCGCCGCGCAGGGCAAGGGCATTGAGTTCCTCCACATCGGCCATATGGGGGACAAAGCGGCAGGGCGCGGGCACAAGGTCGTGCAGGAGCGCATGGAAGATGAAGGTATCATTGGGGCAGGGGGAAAGGCCGAGGGGCATTGCCGTTCGGGGTGCGTTCATTGTCGTTTCTCCTTGCGCGGGCGGCTCCGGGCCGTGCCTGTCGCCGTGTTCCGAAAACGGGGGGAAGGTTTGACAGCCGCCTGTCGCGGGCGTAGCCTAGCGTGATTTCACCATCAGGCCGGGGGACGCTCCCGGCATTGCCGCAAAGGAACATCATCCATGCTGGACGCCGCATATTATGCCGCGCTGGGCCTTTCGTCCATCCGGGACAAGGTGCTGGCCGGGGAACGCCTGAGTTTCGACGACGGGCTGGCGCTCTTTGCCTGTCCCGACCTTACCGCCGTGGGGGCGCTGGCCCATCACGTCCGCTGCCGCCTGCACGGCGACGCCACCTTCTATGTGGTCAACAGGCAGATAAATTATACCAATGTCTGCGTCAACGGCTGCACCTTCTGCGCCTTTCGCCGGGACAGCGAGGATCAGGAGGGGGCCTTTCGCCTGAGCCGGAAGGAAATTCTTGACCGGCTGCGGGCCGCCGACGCCACACCCCTGCATCTGGACGAGCTGCACATCGTGGGCGGCTGTCACCCGGAGCTGCCGCTTTCGTGGTTCGAGGAACTGCTGCGCGCGGCGCGGGCGCTCGATCCGGCCCTGCCCATCAAGGCCTTCACCCCGGTGGAAATCGAACATTTCGCCCGTCTGGAAGGCATCAGCACCCGCGAGGTGCTGACCCGCCTCAAGGCGGCGGGGCTGGTGATGATGCCCGGCGGCGGCGCGGAAATCTTCGACGAGGAACTGCGCGCCAAGCTCTGCCCGCACAAGGCCACCTCGGCGGACTGGCTGCGCATTTCCGGCGAGGCGCACGAACTGGGCATCCGCACCAATTGCACCATGCTCTTCGGTCATCTGGAAACGCCCGCCATGCGCGTGGATCATCTCTGCCGCCTGCGGGAGCAGCAGGGCAGAAGCGGCGGCTTCACCTGCTTCATTCCCCTGCCCTTCCTCACCCGCAACAGCCGCCTGACCCTGCCGGAAGAAAAGCTCGGCCCGCAACGCGGCCTTGACCAGCTGCGCACCGTGGCCGTGGCCCGGCTTCTGCTGGACAATATTCCGCACATCAAGGCCTATTGGATCATGCTGGGCGTCAAGCAGGCGCAGACGGCCCTCTGCTACGGCGCGGACGATCTGGACGGCACCATCATCGAGGAGCACATCGGGCACATGGCCGGGGCCACCTCGGCGCAGGGCCTGACCATCCGCGAACTGGAGGACATGATCCGGCAGGCCGGTTTCCGGCCCGTGCGCCGCAATGCCACCTTTGCGGAAATTTCCGCAGCCGCCCCTTCGGAGGTTCGTTCATGAGCGCCGCTCCCTTTGCCCCGGCCCACAGCCCCTTTGCCGAAAGCCCCGCCGTGCGGGAAGCCGCCGCGCTGGCCCGTACGGGCGAACGGCTGGATCGCGCCGCTGCCGAGACCCTCTATTACGGGGCTTCGCTGCACACGCTGGCCGCGCTGGCCCATGCCATGCGCCTGCGCCTGCATCCTGAACCGGTCGTGACCTATGTGGGCGACAGGAATATCAATTATTCCAACGTCTGCGTCTGCGCCTGCCGCTTCTGCGCCTTTTTCCGCGCGCCCGGCGACCCCGAGGGCTACGTCATCAGCCGCGAGGACATGGCGCAAAAAATCGACGAGACCCTGCGGCTGGGCGGCACGCAGATTCTTCTGCAGGGCGGGCATCATCCCGACCTGCCGCTGGAATGGTACGAAGATTTGCTGCGCTGGCTGCGCGAACGCTGGCCGGGCCTGCATATTCACGCCTTTTCGCCGCCGGAAATTTTCTTCTGGTCGCGGCGGTTCGGGCTGCCCGTGCCCGAGGTGCTGCGCCGCCTCAAGGATGCGGGCCTGCATTCCGTGCCCGGCGGCGGGGCGGAAATCCTCAGCACCGAGGTGCGCGCCCGCGTCTCGCCCAACAAGTGCACCGCCGAGGAATGGCTGATGGTCATGGAGGAGGCTCACAAGCTGGGCATGAAAACCACGGCCACCATGATGTTCGGCCATGAGGAGGAGCCGCGCCACCGGCTGGATCACCTCTTTGCCGTGCGCGAGCTGCAGGATCGCAGCCACGGCTTCACGGCCTTCATCCCCTGGACATTCCAGCCCGCGCACACCCGCATCGACTGCCCCACCCTGCCCGCGCCCGCCTATTTGCGGCTGCTGGCCGTCTCCCGCCTCGTGCTGGACAATGTGCCGAACATCCAATCCTCGTGGGTGACCATGGGGCCGCAGGTGGCGCAGCTGGCCCTTTTCTACGGGGCCAACGACTTCGGTTCGCTCATGATCGAGGAAAACGTGGTGGCCGCGGCGGGCGTGTCCTATCATCTCACCCGACGGGAAATCCACAAGATCATCCGCGCGGCGGGCTTTACGCCCGTGCAGCGCCTCATGGACTACACGCCCGTGCAGCCCCAGCCGGAGGAAAACGCATGAGCGCCCCCCTGCGCATGGGCCGCATCGCCTATCTCAATGTGCTGCCCATTTATCATCCGCTGGAAGCGGGCATCATCCCGCATGACTACGAGCTGGTGTCCGGCCCGCCCGCCCTGCTCAACGAGATGATGGGCCGGGGGGAATTGCAGGTCTCCTCCTGTTCCTGCTTCGAGTATGCCCGCCGCCCGGAACGCTACTATCTGGTGGACGATCTTTCCATCGGCTCGCACGGTTCGGTGATGAGCGTGCTGCTGCTCTCGCGCGTGCCCGTGGAGCGGCTCGGCGGGCAGACCATCCTCATCAGCGGCGAAACGCATACGTCCGTGGCCCTGCTGCGCCTGCTCATGCGCGACCGCTACGGGCTGGACGTGCACTATGCCACCGGCTCGGTGACCTCGGCCCTGCATCACGGCACGCCGCCCGTGGCCTTTCTGGCCATTGGCGACGAGGCCCTGCGCCTGCGCAATCACCCGGACTATCCCTACCGGGTGGACATGGCCGACGCCTGGATGGAATGGACGGGCCTGCCCTTCATTTTCGGCCTCTGGGTCATCAGCCGCGAGGCCGTGGAGTCCGGCATTCTGCCCGACGATCCCGGCGCGCTCCTGCGGCAGGGGCGGGACTGGGGGCTGGCGCACATGGATGTCATCCTTGATCTGACCGCCCACGGCTGCCCGCTCTCCCGCGAGGAGCTGGCCTTCTACTACCGGCAGGGGCTTACCTATTCGCTGGGCGCGCGCGAGCAGGAAGGGCTGAGGCTCTTTTATGCCAAGCTGGCCGGGGCGGGTCTGATCCCCGCCTGCCCGGAACTGCGCTTCTTCGGCAGATCCTAGGCTCAGGCCGCTTCATCCCGTCCGCCGCCAGCTCTTCCGCATGGCGGCGTTGCCGGGAAAAACCGGCCTGCGGCCTGATGCCGCCGTTTCGATCCCGCGTTCCGACCACACGGCCCTGCGTAACTCGGCTTGCTCCCCCCGCAAAACGCCCGCGCAGTCCGGCCCTCTTGCCTCCCCTGCCGCGCTTTTTTTTTTTTTCATGGCCTGTCCTGAATGCGCATTTCGGACTTGACGCGCGCCGCCCTTTTCGTTATCGCTCTTTTTGAAAACGAATTTCGTTTCCTTTAATACTCCCTTGATATGCCTGCCGCAGCCCCCGGGCCTGCGCGCGGGCAGTGCACCCCAGCCCTCGGCCTTGGCCGAAAGGAGACCTCATGAGCAAGGTTCTTGTTGTTTACGGTTCCAGCACCGGCAATACGGAAAGCATCGCCCAGAAATTGCGGGACATTCTGACGGCTGCCGGACAGGACGTGGATTTGCGCAACGCGGCGGAAGTTTCCGCACCGGGACTGGCGGACGGATTTGACGCCGTGCTGCTGGGCTGCTCGGCCTGGGGCATGGACGAGCTGGAATTGCAGGATGACTTTGCCCCGCTGTTCGAGGAAATGGGCAGCATGAACCTTGCGGGCAAGAAGCTGGCGGCCTTTGCGTCCGGGGACAGCGCCTACGAGCATTTTTGCGGGGCCGTGCCCGCCATTGAGAGCAAGGGGCGCGAACTGGGCGCAACCATCATTGCCGATGGCCTGAAGGTGGAAGGCGACGCCTCGTCCGCGCCCGAGGATATTCAGAGCTTTGCCGAGGCTGTGCTGAACAAGCTCTAGCCCGGCGGCGTTGTCCGGCCCGTGGCCGGACGGCGTGTGTGCCGCTGCGGAATCGTGCCCCCTGACGATTCCGCAGTTTTTTTGTCCGTGCCGCGCAGCGCCGGGAAACCAGCGGTCAGGGGCGTCGCGGCCCGGGTTGCGCCCGTCATTCCCCCGCCCCGGACATCAGGCTTCAGCGTTTTCGCCTGCCTCCGCATCCTCGAGCTGCGGACGGGGGACATCGCGTTGTCCGGGGAGGGGGGCTTCGATGTGGGCCGCCTCGCCGAGGTAGGGATTGAAATAGCCGAAGCGCAGCCAGGGGCAGGCGCGGCGCAGGCGCTTCATGAAGGCGGCAAGGCCCATGCTGGGGCCGGCGCACAGCCCTTGCATGAGGCGCAGATACCATTCGGGATCGATATTGAGGTTGCGCCACTGGATCATGCTGACGCCGCAACGGGTGACGAGATCGACGAGCGCCTCAAGCTCATCTTCGCAGTCGGTGACCCCGGGGAAGAAGAGCAGATTGAGGGAAACCCAGAGGCCGTGCCGACGGGCGACCTCGATGGAGGCGCGCACGTCGGCGAAGCTGTAGCCGTGGGGACGGTAATAGCGTTCATAGGCTTCGGGCCGGGCGCTGTTGAGGCTGACGCGGATGCTGGTCAGCCCGGCGAGGGCGAGGCGCTCCACGGCCTCGGGACGGGAGGCGTTGGTATTGCAGTTGACGGTGCCGAGGCCCCCCTGCTGCCGGAAGCTGCGCACGCTTTCCTCCAGCAGATCGGGATTCATGAGGGGATCGCCCTCGCAGCCCTGTCCGAAGGAATAGACCGGACATTGGCGTTCCCGGCTCTGATGAAAGCGCATGACCTCCACGATTTCCGCGGGACTGGGGGTGAAGGCAAGGCGGCACTGCGGGGTGGTCGCCACCGGGGAGTCCTTGTCCTGTTCGGAGATGCAGCCCACGCAGCGGGCATTGCAGGCGCGGGAGGTGGGCAGCGGCGCTTCAAAGCGGCCCAGGGCGAAATTGCGGGCCGCCGGGCAGTCGTAGCGCAGGACGCAATTTTGCAGAATGTGCCGGATGAGGCGATTTTTGGGGAATTGGCGCAGGAGATCGCGCACGTTGCGTTCGATGCGGCTGCGGGGGATGTGGCGGAACTGCTGGCGCGCATCCTCATCCACCCGCTTGGCGCAGATGTAGAAGCGGCCCCGGGCAAAGCCCACGGCCCCGTAGGCAAAGAGGGGCAGGAGCGGGGCATCCGGCTGCGAGACATAGGCCGGATGGGCGGAGAGGGTATGCGCGGGCGCGGCAAAGGCGGCCACGGCCACCTCATCGCAGGAGACGATCTCGCCGGATTCGGGATCAAGGCCCACGGCCTGACGGCCCGGCAGGAGGAAGAGTTCGCTTTCCTCGGGCAGGGGCATGAGTTCATCGGGGCGGGGCAGTCCCCATTGTTCGCCCCGGCGGCAGACCATGAGCAGGTCGGGATCGTCAAATATGTTGCCCTGGGCGTCGGCCATGACCATGTGCGGCTGAATATGCATAAAACATCCTTGCCCCGTGGGGGCTGAAAGTATATACCTCTTGCAGCGACGTTCCCGCTGCTCATCCCCCATGCGCGGGCGCGTAATCCTGCGCGCACAGAGGCTGCCATGCTTTCCCTGATGATTTTTATCTTTTTGTGTTTCCTCGGCATGCTGGGCATGCTGTACTTCATGCTCCGCAATCAGGAAAAAATGTGTCAGACCCTGCGCGAGGAACACGCACAGACCCGCCTGCTTCTGCGCGCCCTGGAATCCCGTCTGGAAAACACGGTGCGCGGCACGGTCGCCCCGGCGGGCATGGACAGCCCGCGGGAGCCGGAAGCCCCCTCCCTTCATGAGCCCCTGCTGCGGCTGAGCTTTGACGAGCCTGCCGCCCCGCCCGCCAAGCCCGCCGTCGATCCGGCGCTGGAACTGCACATGGACGACCTGCCCCTGCCCAATCGGGGCTAGGCGGCGAGCGGCGTTCCCCGTCTTTCCGTCCTTCCTGCCGTCCCGCTGCTCCCGGCTCCGGGGCGCTCATGCCGCACAGCCAGACGGCCTGACGCGGCGGACTCAGGCTTCCGGCCTGCCGTATTGTCCCCGGGCGGCGGCAAGGTAGCTCGCGCGCAAGGCCTGCGTGGCGCTGTCCTGCGCCCCGGCGAGGGATTCGGCCCAGAGCAGATAGGGCAGGCGCAGGCAGTGCTGCCGGATGGCCCCGGCCTGCTGGCGACGGCGGGCGACGATCTGACGGCAATCCTCGTCCGACAGGGCCAGCAGCCGTTCGCTGAAGGCCCGTGCGCGGTGAATGGCGCGGTGCGCGGCGTTGACGGCGGCCAGTCCGGCCTGACGCAGCCGGGCCATGCGTTGCGGCTCGCCCAGCAGCTCGCCGATGCGGGCCGCGGCGTCGGCGGCATCGTGCGGCGCATAGCAGACGAGTTCTTCCCCCTCGGCAAAGAGTTCCGTCAGGCCGTGGCCGATGCGCGGGGTCAGCAGGCAGCTGCCGCAGCCCAGAGCCTCGAATACCCGAAAATTCAGATCCTCATGCTCGCACTGGTTGAGCACCACTTCCGCCTGGGGGAACAGGCGGCGGTAGTCGCCGAACGTCACCTGCAGACCGGGCCGCAAGGCGGCCAGTTCGCGCAGAAAGGCGGCGCGGCGCGGCGTATTTTCCGAGACGGTGCCCACAAAGAGGCAGTCCAGGTTTCGGGAGACGGTCTCGTCCGGGGCATCGGCATCCTGGGCAAAGGCCGGCGACCAGAGCACGCGCCCGGCAGGCAGGAACAGCCCGGCAAAGCGCGACAGATGGTCGCGCAGGGAGACGAGGCAGAAATCAAAGGCCTGCGCGTACCACGGCTGCCAGCTGTGAATATGCGAATCCACGCTGTAGAAGACGGTCAGACAGGGGAAGTCCTCCACGCCCAGCACAAAGGGGGGGCGGCTCTTGTCCGCCACCACCAGCACATCCGGCACAAAGCCCGCACGGCGAACAATGTCCTGCCAGCCGTGGCTGCGGATGTCCTCAAAATTGCAGAAGGCCACCTCGTCCCAGCCCGTTGCGCGCAGATCCCGCCAGAAAAACGGACTGCCGATCCAGAAAAGTCGCCGCATAGACCCTCGACACCGCACAAGGCACGGGCAGCCGCCGCATTGCCAACGCGCGGGAAACATGAAATACTTGGGCAACGTAGCGCCGGACGCCCGGCAGCGTCAAGCCAAGTCCCGGAATCTCCTCATGTCCAGCCGTTCATTGCGTCTTGCGGCCCGCGTGCTGGTGGGCATCCTTCTTGCTGCCGTCCTGATGCTGGCCGGGGGCGTCTATCTTTTTCAACGCCATTCGCAAGCGCTGACCGCTCATGTGCTGGAAGCCTTCAGCGCCGCCACGGGCCTGAAGGTCGAAGCCGCATCCGTGGATATTGTTCTCCTGCCCATACCCGCGGCAAGTTTGGGGGATGTCCGCATTCACGGCGAGGGTTTTCAGCTGAGCGTGGCATATGCCACCCTGCGGCCTGATTTCTGGAAACTCCTGCAGGGCGAACTGCAGCCCGCTCATGTGCAGCTCCTGCGGCCCGATCTTGCAGGGCGGATTCCGTTGGATACGCTGACCGCCCTGCCCGGTCAGGGTCAGGCCGGGCCGCCCTCTCCGCCCGGCCTGCCGGAAGCGGTGCATCTGGAAATACAGCAGGGCCGCATTGACGCCACGGCCCGCGACGGCAGCCGTCTTTTGCTGGCCAACCTGTATTGCCGCCTTGCGACCGGGCATGGCGGCAGGCTGTCCGGCAAGGCAAGCTGGTCGCTGCTGAGCCTGACAGACGGGGAAGGCCCCGTTTTTGCCGTGCGCAGCGTGCATCTGGACGGCGACGGGCATCCCTTCGCTCCCCTGCGCGAAGGGGGTACCCTGCGCGTGCGCGGACAACTGGAATATGGCGACTGGCTGCGCCGGCTGAGCGCGGATATCCAGTGGCAGGGCCGCGGCAATGCCTGGGAGCTTGCCGGAAGCCTGAACGGCAATCTGATGCAGAACGGATGCGCCATACCGTTTGCGCTGGACGGCAAGGCGCGCCTGCGCAATCCCGATGCGCAGCATGTGGAGCTGACCGGTCTGCGCTTTGCGCTGGCCGAGGACAACGGCCAGCTCGACGGTCTGCTGGCCCTGGCGGCTCCCGACGGCCCGAGCCTGAGCGGCCAGCTGTTCATGAACCGGCTCAGCCTGACCCGGTGGCTGGGCTTTGCGCGGGATCTGGTGCCCGGACTGCGGCTGGCGCTGGACAATATCACCCATGTATCCGCCGAATTTCAGCTGGACGCCGCAGGCTTGCGGGTTCCGGCCATTTCCGCCCATTGCAGCGGCAGCCGCTTTGTGGGCACGGGCGGCGTGCCCAGCTGGAAGACGCCGGTGGTCACCCTGGAACTCATGGCCCAGCATGTCAATCTGGGCCTGGCCATTCCCGAAGCCGTGGGCAAGCGTCCGTCCGGCCCCTTCTTTGACCATGCGCCGCTGACCTCCTTCGATCCCCGTCCCGGAAGCTGGAACCTGCGCAGCCAGAAGACCCGCGAAGAAGATGACGCGCCCTCGGCCGCTGATGATCTGGGCTATGACATCCAGCTGTCCTCCCTGCACCTCCTCTACGGCCCCCTGCGCATGCAAAATGCCCGTGTGCGCATCAGTCCCGGCAAGGCGGCGGCCAACGGCAAGGGACGCGCCCGGCTCGACGTCCGCACGGATCTCTATGGCGGCACGGCCACGGCTCAGGCCACCATCGGCGGCGGAGGAGACGCCACGGAATTCGATATTGCCGCCCGCCTGAACGCCCTGCAGGCCGGCGCCCTGGCCGAGGATCTGCCCGCCCTGCCCCTGCGGGGCGGACGCCTGCAGGCCCAGGCCAGCCTGCGCAGCCGGGGCGGCGACATCCCCTCCTTTCTGGCCCGCCTGTCCGGCAAGGCCGACCTGCGGGCCGACAACGGCAGTCTGTCCGGACTCCTCGCCAAGCCGCTTGCCTACACAAGCCTTGGTCTGAATGCGCAATTGCGGCAAGGGCGCTGGCAGCAGAGCCGCGTGGGCCTTGGCGGCGACTGGACGCTGCAGCTGAACGGCAGGCAGGTGCGGGCCGACGGCTCGCTGACCGGTACCCTCTGGCTGGGCGGCAGTCGCCGTGTGAGCCTTGAGGACATGGACAGCCGTCTGCACCTTGCGGCGGACAGGGAGTGGAGCGGCCTGCCCGAAGGGCTGGAACTGGATGTGCGCGGCAGGCTGAACGCGCAGGCCGTGCCGCCGCAACTGCGCATGGCGCATGCCGAGGTCAGCGGGCTGGCCGCGCACTATGCCGGCAGCCTGCAGCTGGGACTTGCCAAGGACGGCCCCACGCTCAAGGGCAGCGGCGGCCTGAGCTGCGACGACATGCGGCGCACGCTGGCCCTTGTCCGCGAGAATCCGCCGTCCCTGCCGCAGCAACTGCGTGCCCTGCGCGTTCAGGGCGACTGGGAATACCTTGCCCGCCGATTTTCGTTGAAAAAGCTGGCGACCAGCCTGCTGAACACGGACATTGCGGGCGAGCTGAGCGTCGAGGCCCGGGATGTGCCCCAGCTGCGCTTTGCGCTGTCCACGCCCTTTTTTGACGTGGACAGCCTGCGCCGCACGCTCGCTCCCGAAAGAGCCGCGGCGGACGCCCGCCGCGAAGAAGCCATCCGCAAGGCAATAGCTGAGCGACGCGCCATTCCGCCGCCGCCTTCCCCGCCTGCCGGGCCGCCGTGGGACTTGCGCTTCCTGAAGACCTTTGGGGTGGACGGCAGTCTGCACGCCAAGCGAATGAAATCCTGGCGGCTGACGCTGACGGATGTGCATGCGCCCGTCAAGCTGGCTGACGGGCAGATGACATTCCAGATAACGGCCAATCTGTACGGAGCGATTCTGCGCAGCAGCGGACAGGCGCAGTTCGACCGGGGCATGCGCTTCAGCAATCACCTGACGGCCGATGGCTTCGATCTGGCGCAGGCCAGCGCGGAGCGCGGCGGCGATGCGCGGGTGAGCGGCAGGGCCTCGCTGGATCTGCGGGTAAGCGCCGCCATGAACGCTTCGGGGCAGGTGCTGCGCGCCCTGGACGGCACCTGGAAAATGCGCGTTCAGGACGGTTCGCACCAGACCTTGCAACAGGGGCGCGCCAAGGACAAGCCCACGCTCTTTTCCCTGCTCGCCGCTTCGGGCAATATCCGGCAGGGCATCGCCCGCAGCGGCGATTTGTCGCTGAAGGCCCCGGATATGACCGTACGCGGGAGCGGCCAGATCAACCTTGTCAATGAAACCCTGGAATGTCAGCTGAGTGTGGATACGCCCACCATGGACAACATTCCGGTTCGCGTTTACGGCAGCCTGCATGACATCAAGACCAGCATAAGCGCGGGCACGGTGCTGCTCTATGCGCTCAGCGGTCTGGCTCAGGGCGTTACCGGTCTGGTGGGGGGACTGCTGGACGGCGCGCTGAGCCTGTTCCGCTGATGCGGGGCGCGCCGGATGCTGTGCCCGGACGGGATCGCGCGTGCCGGCAGTTGCGGCACTTGCGGCGGCAACGGACGTCCCCGGCCCGCCAGCCCGGGAGAATCCGCCCTGCACGCGGCATGGCGCGCTTGCCCAGATCCGAACGGCAAGTCTTTGCCCGCACGGAACTGCCCGCAACGACAGCGGCAGCCTCGGGGAAAGGCTGCCGCTCTGACAAGGAAGGATATTGAAAGAAAAATGGCTGCGGGACGGCGCGTCCTCAAAGGGTGCGCTCCTCCAGCGGGGCGGACGCAGGTTGCGACTCGGGCGCGGCCTTGGGGGCATCCTTGGCGCCATGCGCCCCCGTAGCGGCGGACTTGCCGGTTCGGATGGGGTCAACGCTCACGGGCGTCAGCGGCGTTTCCTTGCTGCCGGGCGGAACAATGAGATAACTCTTCACCGAGGTCACGCCTTCCACACGACGGGCGGCATCCAGCGCCAGCCCGCGTTCCTTGTCGTTCTCCACCACGCCCAGCAGGACGACGCGCCCGGCATTGACTTCGGTATCAATGCGCGTGGAGCTGAGCTTGTCCTTGCCGATAAGCGCCGATCGCAACTTGGCCGAAAGCACAAAATTGCTGGTCTCGCTCTTGGCCGGAGAGAACCAGTGCGTGGTCACGGAGCGCACGCCCTTGTGCCGCCGGGCGATGGTCACGGCCCGTTCCCGCATTTGCTGCGGCACTTCCCCCACCAGATAGACATTGCCATAATAACAGTAGACGGCCGTGCCCCAGCCCTGACTGAAATTGTTGTCCAGCAGATCGGTCTTGATGGCCGTGGCAATGCCCTTGTCGTCGCTGATGGTGTCCATGAGCCGCTTGTCGTCATAGAGGCCGTAGGCGCTGTAGCCGCAACCGGCCAGCGGCAGGACGGCCAGCAGCATGATCAGGCAGATGAGGCGCTGCATGCGTTCTCTCCTAGGCGTTTTCCGGCACCCGCCGGATACGGGCGCCCACGGCGCCGAGCTTGTCCTCAATGCGCTCATAGCCGCGATCAAGATGATAGATGCGCTGCACCTGCGTCGTGCCCTGCGCGGCCAGCCCGGCCAGCACCAGCGAGGCGCTGGCCCGCAGATCCGAGGCCATGACCGGCGCGCCCGTCAGGCGATCCACGCCCCGCACCATGGCCGTATGGCCGGAAATGCGGATGTCCGCGCCCATGCGCGCCAATTCCTGCACATGCATGAAGCGGTTTTCAAAAATGCTCTCCTCCACCATGCTGGCGCCCTCGGCCAGACACATGAGGGCCATGATTTGCGCCTGCATGTCCGTGGGGAAGCCCGGATAGGGCTGCGTCCGCACATCCGTGCCCCGCAGGGCATGGGCGCAGCGGGCGCGCACGCCTTCCGGCGTCTGCCGGATATCCATGCCCATGCTGTTCAGCTTGAGAATGACGGCTTCCAGCTCCTCATACGGGCAATTGGTCAGCAGCAGATCGCCGTCCGTGATGCCGGCGGCCGCGAGAAAGGTTCCGGCCTCGATGCGATCGGGCATGACGGCGTAATCCGTGCCGTGCAGGGAACTCACCCCCCGCACCCGGATGCAGCTGCTGCCTTCGCCCTCGATCTGCGCGCCGCAGGCCCGCAGGAAGCGGGCCAGATCCACCACCTCCGGCTCGCGGGCCACATTTTCCAGCAGGGTTTCGCCATCGGCCAGCACGGCGGCCATGAGCAGATTCTCCGTGCCGCCCACGGTGGGCATGTCAAAGGTGACATGCGCTCCGCGCAGCCGGCGGCACTGCCCGATGATATAGCCCTCGGCCAGCTCGAAATGCGCACCCATGAGTTCAAGCCCCTTGAGGTGCTGATCCACGGGGCGCGCCCCAATGGCGCAACCGCCCGGCAGGGCCACCCGCGCCTGCCCGATGCGCGCCAGCAGCGGCCCGAGGCAGAGCACCGAGGCCCGCATGGTTTTGACCAGATCATATGAGGCTTCGGGGTGCAGGGTTCCGGGGCGGATTTCCACCCGGTGATCCTCGTGCCCGCAGTCGCAACCCAGCATCTCCAGCAGGCGCAATGTGGTGTGGATATCGCGCAAGTCCGGCACGTTGCTCAGACGCACCGTCCCTTCCGGCAAAATGGCGGCAAACAGGATGGGCAAGGCCGCATTTTTGGAGCCGTTGACGCTGATGGTGCCCTGCAGCCTGACGCCGCCCTCGATGATAAGTTTCTCCATGCCTGCCCCGCTGCTGACTGACATTGTTCACATTCGTTGCCGTGAAACGGTAGTTCTTTTTCTAGAAAAAATCCAGATGAAGGAGGCAGGAAAAATTTGCTTGCCAAGATTTTGCCTTTCGGCTATAGCTTGTCTTCGCACGGCGGAAGTAGCTCAGTTGGTAGAGCACCTGGTTGTGGCCCAGGTGGCCGAGGGTTCAAGCCCCTTCTTTCGCCCCAGAAATTTGCCCCGCGTTTTCGCGGGGTTTTTCTTTGTTTTCGCCGGACTGGCCGCAGCAGGCCCGGCTTGCCAAGGCCCGCGCTTTGGCCTATAGCTACGGCAGCGGAGCGTGGCGCAGTCTGGTAGCGCACCTGCTTTGGGAGCAGGGGGTCGCTGGTTCGAATCCAGTCGCTCCGACCAGACGCGATCTGACGGCGGCGGGCGGGTGGCCCGCCGCCGTTTTTTTCGGCGTCCGTCCGCCCGCCGGACGCCGGTCAGCCCTTCATGCTGCGCTTGGACGCCTTGAGCGGGTTGATTTTCTTTTTCGGTTCGCCCTCCCCGATCATTTTGACCTTGTGCTGATGCGCTTCCCGCAGGCCGGGCGCGTCCAGGCCCAGCGCCGCCAGCCGCGCGGGCACGCCGGCCCGCAGCCCGGCATAGCGGTGCGGGTCCGCAAGATTCCTGTCCAGATAGCGTTCCGTGGTCAGATACAGCCCCTTTTCGTCAATGGCGAGGAGGAAGGTCTGTCCGTTCTCCTCCACGCGCTGGATCACCATATCCGAGCGGCTGCCGAAACGATTGTGCATATTGCCTCCTTTTTTGGACAATATAAATAAAATGAATTTCATTTTCAATAAATATCCGGCAATATCGGCTCCGGGCGGATACGACAGGCCCGGGCGGTCATACGCCGGACGACAAAAAAGGACGCTTTCGCGTCCTTTTCGTGTTCATCCGCAGCGGCTTGCCGTCCTGCGCTCACCAGCCGCCATGCGCCGAAGCGCGCTTGCGGCCAGCCCGGGCAGCCCCGCCCGCATCGCCGCTAGCGGTCAATGCGCACATCCAGCCGCTTTCTGTCCTTGGAAAGAATATAGCGCACCTTGCTTTCGCCGCTGAGGTCGATCACCACGCGGGTGCGTCCCTCCAGCTTGCCGAGCCGCACATTGGTCACGGCGGGATTGCGCGGCACGCCCGGCGCCTTGACCGTCCACTCGCCCACCAGATCCACCGCCACGCGCGGCGGATTGTCCAGGGTCAGATACTTGTAGTCGATGGGACTGGAACCCTCAATGCGCACCGTGGCCCCGGTCTCGCGGGCGAAGACGACAAAACGGGTGACCGTGCGCGCCTTGGCCGCCGGTTCCGGCTTCTTGTCCGCCTTCTTTTCCGGCTTTGCCGTTTCGACCGGGGCGGCGTCAGCCTTTGCCGGCGCTTCCGGGGCGGCCTGACCGCCCGATCCCAGAGCGGGACGGGACGGGGCTTCGCCGCCGGGCAGCCGCGCACCGTCCAGGGCAGGCGCTTCCAGCGGCTTGTCCGCCGCATCGGCGGGCGGCAGGGGCGCAACCGCCGGACTTTCAGGAGGCGTATCGGTGTCATTGAAGGCAAAACCGCGCTCCAGCGCCTCGCTGGGAGGCGTCGGCACGGCGGGCGCCGGGGACGGCGCCTCGGGCACGGACGGCACAGGCGGCGCAGGGGACAGCGCCGGCGCCGTAGCCACGTTGCCGCCGGCTGCCGGCGGCGTCAGCGAACCGCCGCTGAGCGGGGGCGCTTCCTGTGGCGCAGGGGCGACGCTGCCGGCGCTCGGCACGGGTTCCGCCTCGTTTTTCGAGGCCTTCCACTCGGTCAGCATGATCAGCGCCATGCCGAGTACACAAACGGCAATCAAAATGCCGATAAAGGCTTTATTCATGAGTGACCCTCTTCTCCGAATGGAGATTGTTTTTTCGCGTGGCGTGCTGCTGCTCCGAACGGATATATTGCATCATGCGCGCATAGACGGGTTCCCGTCCGTCCAGCAGGATGGCCCGTTGCAGATGCTTCATGGCCGCCTCGTATTCGCCCAGGGCGCAAAGAATGCGCGCCATGTTGAAATGGGCATGATCGTCGTCCGGCGAAAGATCCAGCACCCGCCGACCAAAGGCCAGGGCCGCGACGGGATAGGACATCTGCCGCAGCCGCGCCCCGAAATCGCGGAACATGTGCTTGTGCTGCGGCTGGATGCCCTCCTGCACGGCCGCAAGCTGTTCCAGCGTGGCAAAGGCTGTCTGGCGCTCCTTGGGACGCTTCAGGCGCAGCACGGCCTTGCGAAAAGTCTCCCGCATGCCGGATTCCACCAGACGCGCCCGGCGCTCCCGCTCGGCCTGAGACGGCTCGCCGAAGACATCGGTGGGCACATCCTCCTGCGGCGGCGGCACGAAGCGCCCCACCACGCGGGACATGTCCAGAGCGCGCACGGGCATGGCCAGAATGGCCGGTTCGGGCGTGAAACGCTGGTTGAAGACATCCCCCGTCATCCGCTCAGGCTCGGCTACCGGCTGAAAGGCATTGTTGAGCTTTTGCACGACAAAGCTGCCGGTTTCGACTTCCCAGACGAAATACAACACCTTGCGCTGACTGGCCGCCAGCGCCGCCGCAACAGAATAGACGCCGATAAACTTGGGATTTCGCATGGCACAACTCTACATCATTTGAGCCGAATGGCAAGATTCCATTCCATGCCTTTACGCGGCCAAGCCTTTGGGCTAGCATGACGCGCATGCACGAAATGGCCATTGCCCAAAATATTCTGGAAATTGTGCGGGAGGAAATGACGGCCCGCCACTGCCGGCAGCTGGAGCGCATCGGACTGGAATGCGGCGCCCTCTCCGGCGTGGAACCGGAATCCCTCCGTCTCGGCCTCGAGGCCCTGCTCGGCGAAAGCCCCTGGCCGCAGGCCCGCCTTGATCTGCGCATCATCCCCCTGAAGCTGCGCTGCTTTGCCTGCGGCTGCCGTTTTGGCGGCCAGCCGGGGCAGGACGCCCTGTGGCAGCCCTGCCCGCAGTGCGGCGAGCAGTTCGGCCACACGGTCGAGGAAGGCAGGGAACTGCGCATTTCCCATCTTGAAGCATCGTAAACGCACGGGCAGGAGGAAGCATGCAGATACCCGTTGTTCGCAATGTGCTGGAAGCCAATGAAAAACTTGCCGATCAGGTGCGTCGCCGCCTGAGCGCCGGCAAGATCCTTACCCTCAACCTCATTTCTTCGCCGGGTGCGGGCAAAACCAGCCTGCTGGAACGCACGCTGCGGGATCTGGCGGGAGAATTTCGCATGGCCGTCATCGAGGGCGACCTGCAAACCGACAACGATGCCCGCCGCGTGGCCGCCACCGGCGCGCAGGCCGTGCAAATCAATACCGAGGGCGGCTGCCACCTCAACAGCAGCATGATCCTGCAGGCGCTGGAAAATATCGACCTGGACGGCCTGGACATCCTCTTTATCGAAAATGTGGGCAATCTGGTCTGCCCCGTGGAATTTGACTGCGGCGAGGATGCCAAGATCGCCCTGCTCAGCGTTGCCGAGGGCGATGACAAGCCCGAAAAATACCCCCTCCTCTTCAATCTGGCCCGCGCCATGATCCTGAACAAGATCGACCTGCTGCCCCATGTGGATTTCGACACGCGCCGCGCCCGGAACTTTGCCACCCGCCTCAATCGGGATCTGGCCGTTTTCGAGGTCTCCTGCCGCAGCGGTCAGGGGCTGGAAAGCTGGTATGACTGGCTGCGCGCCATGCGGGCAGCCAAGCGCGACGGCGTTCTGCCCGGGCAGGAAGCGTCCGCCTAGCGCGGCAGCGCCGGCATGGTCTCCCCGCCCGGGCGCAGCTCATGCCGGGCGGCGCAGGCCGGGAGAAGGCCTGCGCCCCGATACGGCGAGGCACGCTTTTGCCCCGCCGCTTGTTCCCTGCATCTGGCGGCCCCGCCGCCGGGAGGAATCACCATGCTTCATCCGGGCAAACTTCTTGCCGGCCTGCTGCTCTGCGGCGGCCTGAGCGGCTTGACGGCCCAGGCCGCCCCTGTCCGGGAGGCGATCCTCTGCCCCGACGGCGAGGCGCGCCCCCTGCTCGTCGAGCGCACGCGGCCCGAGCGCCCGCATTGGGACAACCGCTACGGCGGCGATCGCCGCCGCCCGTACTGGGACAGGCCCGAGGACAGGCGACGCCCCGTGCGTCCGCCCTATGCCCAGCCCCCTCAGCGCCCCTATCCCGGGCCTTACGGCTATCAGCCGCCGCCGTCCATGCCCGGCTATCCCTTCGGCTACGATCCGCGTCCGCCCCGGCAGGCCTATCCCTTCGGCTACGATCCGCGCAATCCGCAGCCGGACTATCCCTTCGGCTATGACCCGCGCCGCCGCGCGCCCCACCATGAGTATTACGACTCCTGGGACGATCCCCGTGACGATGGCCACCACCGCGGCTGGCGCAAGCGGGGGCATCATCGGCGGCACGACTGGATCTAGCCCGCGCGGACGGCCCTCCGGGCGAGCGCCGGCAGTCCGGCGTCCGCTGCCGCCTCCTTCCCGCGCCTGATTGCAAAACGCCGCATTTCCCTGCCGGGAAATGCGGCGTTGGTCACATGCGGCATCGCCCACGCGGCGGCCTTCCGCCGAACTGGCGCTCAGCGCCCGGCGGCTTCTGTTGCGCCGCCCTTGCGCCCGGGCGCAGCCGGCGTCTCTTCGCCGGCACGTTCCGCCCGGTAGGCGGCAATGTCCACCAGCAGCGTCCGGGAGGCAGGTTGCAGGCTGATGGTGAAGAGCTGCACATCCTGTTCCGGCGCGTCAGCCTCCCGCAGAAGGGGTATCTGCGTCTTGGGGGCCGCCATGATGGTGGCCTCGCCCGTCCCGGCGGCAAAGAGCAGATCCACGCCCTGTTCGAGGATGGCATGGCGCTTATCCTCATCAATGGCCGCCATTTCGGTGAAGTCGAACGTCATGCCCGGAAATTCCGCCTGCCAGAGGCCATAGCCCTGCGCGGACAGGGTTCGCAGCAGGGCGCGCAAATGCTCACGCTGCAACACCTGCCGCAACTCCAGATGTTCCAGAAGGGCCGTGGCGGGATCCCCCGTCCCGGGCGTCAACCGCGCGGCCCAGATCAAATCGGCAAAGCCGAGGCTGGTCAGCACGGCCCCGTTTTCATCGCGCGGGGCATCCTTTTCAATAATATCGCAGGCATCGCGCATTTTCATGCCGGCGTGAAAACGCGTGAGCGCGCATACCGGGCGGCTGCCCGGTTCAGGCAGCAGATTCCAGACCTCGCCCCGTCGGTGTTCCTCCCGTCCGTTGCGATGGACGAGAATCAGGCACGCCGGTTCATGCGTGCCGCAGGCGGCAAAGCCCGCAAGGCGATCCAGCCGGACAGCCCGGAAGTTCCAGAGGGCAAAGCCCATGTCCAGGCGCACGTCCTGCGTGCCGCCGGGATTTTCCAGCGCATCCTCCCCCGAGGGCGGCAAGTCCAGACGCGCAAAACTTTCCTCCCCCCCGGCGCTGAACCGGATGCTCAGCAGCTCCTGACCGGTCAGGTTGCGGATGCTCAGAGTCGGCGGTTCCGCCGTCTCCTCGTCCGGAGCAGCGGGGCATGGCCGGGCCAGCAGGAGGCAGAGCAGGCAAAACAGGGGCACAAGGTAGGGCATCTTCCTCTCCTGAAAGCAGGTTGTGTGGTGCGGGCCTGCCGTGCGACAGTGCGCGGCGATCACGCCCGAAAGTCTCCGCCCTGCGTCATTGGGCGAACGGATGCGGTGCGCGGCGCAAGGCCGCCAGCAAGCGCTTCACGCCCTCCGGCGCGTCCGGCGCCGGTTCGCCGCCGGCTCGGACAAGCGGCAGCAGCTCGGTCAGCAGGGCCACGGCGTCCTCGATCTCGTCCACCCAGCAGGTCATGACGCCATGCAACATGAGGCCCGGGGCTTCCAGCGGGCCGCGAATGCCCAGGAGCGGCACGCCGGATCCGGCGGCAATCCCGGCCTCCACCCCGGCATCCTGCCCTGACATGCCGTAATAAATGACAAGATCCGCCGTCCGGCAGGCATGACGGCAAAAGGCATAGACCTGCCCGCCCTCCTGATCCGTATCCATCCATTGCCGGCGCTGGGCGGGCGTCAGGCCCGGCGGCGGCGTGGCCTTTTCCGTCCAGTCAAGGATCCGGCAGCCCAGGGCGCGCAGTTCGCGGCCCAGCAGGCGCACGCCGTGCTTGTGCTTGAAGGAGGCGGCAATATAGATTTTCATGGTCTTGTCAGAACTCGATGCCGCGTTGCGCCGACACGCCCCGGGCGGCCGGATGCTTGACCTCGGTCATGGACGTCACCAGATCCGCCATGTCCACCAGCCAGTCCGGCGCATCGCGCCCGGACAGGACGAGGTGACAGGACGCCGCACGGGCCGCCGCCACGAGGCGCTCCACCTCCGCGCGCGCAATCAGTTCCGCCCGCAGGGCATACAGGCTTTCATCCAGCACGAGCATATCCAGACGCGGCAGCCGCTGCTCTGCCCATTCCAGCAGCCGCAGGGCCGCCGCCCGTTGCGCCGGGCGCTCCTCTTCCCGGCGGAAGAAGCCCAGCCCGCCCGCGCAGAAATCGTCCCCCAGAAGACGCGCCAGCATGCGCTGTTCGCCCGCCTGCACATCGCGCTTGATAAACTGGCCGAAGCCCACACGCAAATCCTGCCCCACGGCCCGCAGCGCCTGCCCCACGCAGGCGCTCGTCTTGCCCTTGCCGTTGCCCGTATAGATGAGAATCATCAGCGCCAGACCCCCGGAAGCTCCTGCCCGCAGGACGGGCAGATGCCGGCTGTCGCGCCCTTCAGGCGAACCCGCCAGCCCTGCCGTTCAATGCAGACCGCGCCGCACTGCGGGCAATAGGTATTGCCGCCCACGGCGCTGATTACGTTGCCGACATAGACAAAATGCAGCCCCTCGCCCCGGGCCAGCGCCCAGCAATCTTCCAGCTGGCCCGCCGGCGTATCGGGATGATCGGCCATATGATAGGCCCCGTGAAAACCCGACAGGTGCCACGGCGTGTCCGGCCCCAGTTCGTCCCGAATGAAGCGGGCCGCCTCGCGCAACTCAGCCGTGCTGTCATTGATGCCGGGGATGACGAGCGTCGTCACCTCCAGCCACCAGCCAAGGGCCTTCATGCGCTTGAGATTGTCCAGCACCGGTTGCAGGCGTCCGCCGCAATATTTGCGGTAGAAGGCGTCGCTGAAGGACTTGAGATCCACGTTGGCCGCGCAGATGCGACGCCGCAGGGACATCAGGCAGTCCTCGCTCATGAAGCCGTTGGTCACCATGAGCGAGCGCAGCCCCTGCTGCCGGGCAAGGCCCGAGGCGGCGAACATCAGCTCGAAAAAAACCGTCGGTTCATTGTAGGTGAAGGCCATGCTTGCCGCCGACTGCCGCCGCGCCAGATCCACCAGAATATCGGCTTCGGCCTGCCTGCCCACAATCTTTCCCGTTTCCGCCGGGTCACGCGAAATTTCGTGATTCTGGCAGAACAGGCAGGAAAAGTTGCAGCCGGCGCTGCCCACGGAAAAGGTGCGCGTTCCGGGCAGAAAGTGGTACAGCGGCTTTTTTTCCACCGGATCCATCGCGGTGCCGGTCACCACATTGCTGACCAGGCTGACCAGCGTGCCGCGCAGATTGGCCCGCACGCCGCACCGCCCGCGCTGCCCGGAGGCAAGGCGACAGTGATGCGCGCACAGGCGGCAGTCCACCAGCCCGTCCGGACGGCTCTCCCCAAAGGCGGCGGGCATGTCAGCGCCTCCGGGAATAGGGCATGCCGCCCTGACCGCCCGAATAGGGCATGCCGCCGCCCGTGCCGTATGCGCCTTCATTCAGGGGCATGACGCCGGGCGGATAGGGGCCGGGGTCGCCCTGATAGCCCGGATACCAGTGCCAGCCGTCCGTGGGCGGCGGATAGAGTCCGCCCGGATTCTGCGGATACTGGCCCGTGCCCTGTCCCGGATACTGACCCGGATACTGGCCCGGGTACTGGCCGGGATACTGGCCCGAAGCGGGCGGCCACGGCTGCGACGGCGCACCCGGCCAGCCCGTCTGCCCGCTGGGATAGCGGTTGGGGTAGTCCGGCCGGTAATCCGGACGATAGTCCGGGCGCTGGTTCGGCCGATAATCCGGGCTCTGGTTCGGCCGGTAGCCGGGGCGATAGCCCGGCTGCCCGCCCGGTTGATAGCCGGGGGAATACGATTCCGCGCCGGGATAGATTTGCGGCGCCAGATAGATGGGGGACTGTTGCCAGGCATTGGGATCCGTATTCTGCGGCGGGGCGGTCACGCTCATTTCGAGGTCGCCGCTTTTTTCATCCCGTTTGATGGACAATTGGCCGCCGCGTGACGACGGCATCTGCCCCGTGCCCCACTGCTCGTCAGAGCGCATGGCCCCGGACGGTGGCGCGGGATTGGCATCAGCCGCCGCGCTTTCCCCGCAGACAAGCCCCACCGCGCACAGGACAGCCCCGACCAGCAGGCCGAGGCGGCACATCCGCGCCACCCGCCGGATAACGGCCTTGCCCGCCCCGTCGCCCTGCATGGCGAGCGGGCGCCCGTACAAAAGAAGGGATATCTGTTTCATGCCCGCAGTATACCAGCCCCCCCCATGAGGGTCTACGAAAAAATGTGCCGCCCTGTCGCTTGGGGTTTGAAAAAAACTGTGTTATCCACAAAGAGTCGCAAGGAGGCAGTATGACCACGGAACGCTCAAAAGCCTACAAGGCTGCCGGCGTCGATATCGAAGCCGGCAATGATCTCGTCAGCCGCATCAAGCATCTTGTTTCCAGTACCCATACCAAGGGCGTCATTTCGGACATCGGCGGCTTTGGCGGACTGTTCCGCCCCGAACTCAGCGGCATGAGCGATCCCGTGCTGGTGTCGGGCACCGACGGCGTGGGCACCAAACTCAAACTGGCCTTTGCCTTCAACAAGCACGATACCGTCGGCATCGACCTCGTGGCCATGAGCGTCAACGACATCTTGGTGCAGGGCGCCCTGCCGCTCTTTTTCCTTGATTATTTTGCCACCGGCCGACTGGATGTGGAAACGGCGCACACCGTCATCAGCGGCATTGCCGAGGGCTGCCGTCAGGCGGGCTGCGCCCTGCTCGGCGGGGAGACCGCCGAAATGCCCGGCATGTACGGCGACGGCGAATACGATCTCGCCGGCTTCTGCGTGGGCATCGTGGACAATGCCCGGCTGGTGGACGGCTCCAGCATCCGCAATGGCGATCATATCGTGGGCATTTCCTCCTCGGGCCTCCATTCCAACGGCTTCTCGCTGGCCCGCAAGGTGCTGGAAAAAAGCGGCCTTGCGGCAGACGATCCCTTCCCCGGCGCCGGCGGCGCCACCGTGCGCGACGTACTGCTGACGCCCACCGTCATCTATGTGGATACGGTGCGCAAGCTGCTGCGCGATCTGGATGTGCGCGGCATGGCCCACATTACCGGCGGCGGATTTTACGACAACATTCCCCGCATTCTGCCCGCACAGGTGGAGGCCCGCATCAGCTTCGGCACCTGGGAGCTGCCGCCGGTCTTCCACTGGCTGCATGAAACGGGCGAACTCTCCTGGCCGGAAATTCTCCAGATCTTCAATGCGGGCATCGGCTACATCCTGATCCTGCCCCCGGAGCAGGTGGAAGAGGCCATCAACCGCATCTGTGCCGGCAAGCAGGGCCTCAGGGCCTGGGATATCGGCAGCATCGCCATGCGCAACGGCAACGGCGAACAGGTGGTCATGCACTTCCCCGGCTAGGCCGCTGCATACGCCGCCCCGTTGCCGGTTCCGCTCGCGACGCTCGCCTTCGGGCGATGTCCGCAAAAAAAACGCGGGGAGTCTCCGTTCCGCACGGAGACTCCCCTTTTCGTTTCGCATGGCCGGATGCCGGGACAGATACGCGCCCTGCCCCGCCCAGCGCGCGCCTATATCCGCCGGTAGATCTGACGCCCGTCCGCCCAGAGCCAGCCCGCCAGCGCCGCCAGTCCGGCAAGGCAGGCAATGCCGCCCATGGCCGCGATGCCGTCCGGCCAGCAGGGCAGGCTGCACAAAAACATGGATGTGCTGCCGAACAGGAGGCCGCCGCTGTTGATGAGCGCGGTCATGGTGCCGGTATCCGTGGAGAGCTGATGCAGCATGAGCACGGTTGACGGGGGGCGCATGGCGCTGGAACAAAAGCTGATGGGCGCGCACAGCAGGGCAAAGACCACGGGATGCCAGCTGCCCATGAGCAGCAGCCCCACCCCGGCCAGGGCGATGATCCCCAGAAAAAGGGCAAAGTAGCGCCGCAGCGGCCAGGAGGCGAACCAGCGCCCGTAGCAGAGCGGCCCCAGGAGGCTCATGCCCGCGTTGACGGCAAAGAAGAGGCTGTAGGTCTGGGGAGCCACCCCAAAAAGATTCTGATACACATAGGATGAAACCGCCAGAAAGGCCATGAAGGGCATGCAGACAATGGAGAAGATCAGCAGCAGGCTGCTGAAGCCGCGTTGCCCCAGCACATAGGCGATCCGTTGCAGCATGCGCCCCGCTCCGCCCGCGCTGCGCGCCGGCAGGGTTTCCTGCAGGAGCAGACTGCCCGCCCCGGCCAGCAGGCCGCAGAGCGCCAGGCAGACGAAAATGCCCCGCCATGAGGTGACGGTCAGCAGCAGCCCCCCCACCACCGGCGCCAGCATGGGGGCCAGGATGGTGATGGTCTGAATCCAGGTGATGACCCTGGTCATCACCGGCCCGCGCAGCACGTCCTTGACAATGGCCAGCGACATGGCGCTGATGCCGCCGCTGCCCACGGCCTGCACCCCCCGCCAGATCAGCAGGCTTTCGATGCCGGCGGCAAGCGCAATGCCCACGCTCGACACCACATAGAGCAAGGCTCCCAGCATGAGCACCCGCCGCCGCCCGACGCGGTCGCTGTACGGCCCCCAGAAGAGCATGGACAGGGCAAAGAGCAGCAGGAAGCAGCTGATGCTCAGGCTGGACAGGGCGTCCGTGGTCTCGAGCGAAGCGGCCATGCTGGGCAGGGCTGGCAGATACATGTCCGTGGACAGGGGGGCAAAGGCGCTGAGAAAGGCCAGATAGAGAATCAGGGGGCGGCTGCCCAGGGCAAAGGTGCGTCGGGGCATGGGGCTTCCTTGTGGCGTTCAGTGTGATGCCCGGGACACGCGGCGTCCCGCACGTCGCGGGCAGGGAACAAAAAAACCCGATCCCTCGGGCATCGGGCGGCAAGCGAGCTGTGGCGCATCGGCCAAAATAAGTGATTTCCCGGCCTTCAGCCAATCCAAAGGCCGGGAAATCGTGTGGGGAGGGGAGTATGTACCAAGCGCCGATCAGGCGCGCAAGGTGTCAAGCAGGGAACGGGCGCTGTCGCTCTGGGGATTGTCGGCCAGCACCTTTTCCAGCAGGGCGCGGGCCTCGTCCTTGCGATCCAGATGGATCAGGCAGCCCGCGAGGGTAATCCGCAGCGCTTCGGGCTGCACATCGGCCGCAATGGCCGCCTCGAGGTAGGGCACGACCTTGTCCACGCAACCCGCCGCATAGGCCGTGCGCAGCATGCCGTTCAGGGCCACGATGCCGTCCTTGGCCATATCCAGCGACTGGGCAAAGGCGTCAAAGGCTTCCTGAGCCTTGCCCTGCTCCATCAGGACAAGACCGATGCCGCAATATGCCTTGCTGTCCGGCTCCACGGACGCGGCCTTGCGGTAGAGAACCAGGGCATTGTCCAGTTCGCCGCGCTGCACGGCAACGGTGGCCAATCCCATGTAAGGAGCGGAAAGCTGGGGATTGCTGGTGACCGCCTTGCGGTAATACTCCTCTGCCTTGCCGTAATCTTGCATCAGCAGATAGCATTCACCAAGTTCCTTGTTCACGTCATAATCCAGCTGATTTTCCATCTTCCCTTCCTCTGCGGCAGCGTGCCGATACGTAACGCCCTTTATTTGCACTTCTTGTGCCAAAAATAAAAATATGCCGCTATTCCAAGGACTGCTTGCCGGGCCTTGCCCAGAGGCGGCAAATCCTGCCGCCCATTTTTTTGACAGCGCCGGTTTTCAGCGCCTTCCAGCAGGCGGCAATTTTTGCCGCCCGGCAGCATTTGCCGGCCGTTCTCTCCCATGAAAGGGGCAGACGTGCCCGTTGCGCCGCGAACGCATTACGGCCATGCGCGCGCCCCGACATATTGCACGGAGATATGCAATCAGCTAAACATAGGGAAATATGTCATGTAAAAAAGTCAGCTTGCAACAGCAGAAAAGCGGCGGCTCGACATCAGGCAGGCAAGGCACGGCGGCAAAAGGAGGGACGCAAGCCGAATGACCCAATCCGAAAGGATCTCCAGACCTTGGGGTTCTGCTTTGCCGCATTTTCAAACGCCGCACCCGGGGATGAGCGCGAACAGGTAAAGGAGAAGAGGCAAAAGCTGCCTGGCGGAAGAACTTATGGGCGTACTCCCGCAGGAACAATACGCCTTGTAAAGGAATGAACCACTATGAAAACGATATGTTCATTATTCATCATCGCGATACACGTTTGTTATTTTTCCATCGCTTTTTCTGCTTCTTTTGAAAGTACAAAACGTGCGGCGGAACAGGGCGATGCGGTTGCCCGGAATAAACTTGGAACCATGTATTATCGCGGAGAGGGCGTCAAACAGGATTATCAAAAAGCCAAGGCACTCTATGAAAAAGCCGCTGCCCAAGGGCTTGCCGAGGCCCAGTTCAACCTCGGCAAGGTATACGGCTTTGCCAAAGGCGTCCCGCAGGACTTGGCAACAGCTTGCCAATGGTGGGAAAAAGCCGCTGCCCAAGGATACGTCAAGGCCCAGCTCTTTCTCGGCATCATGTACCACGAGGGCCGAGGCGTAGCGCAGGATTACGAAAAGTCGTGCGACTGGTTTGAAAAAGCCGCCGCCCAGGGCGATGCTGATGCCATGGTTGCTCTCGGTCTTGCCCATGAATACGCCAAGGGCGTACGGTACGACATCGACACGGCCAAAGCGTGGTACGACAAGGCGTGCCAACGCGGCCTGCAAGAGGGCTGTAACGCCGCTGCCCGGCTGAATCGCTGAGGGCTTGCGCGCTTGCCAAAAGCGTATGGCGTCAATCGCCCCGGCGCGAAAAGGCCGCCATGCCGCCGTGCACGCTGACGGTATGGAGAAGGATGCCGAGGACGCCTTCGATATCCAGATGGGACGTATCAACGGTCACGGCATCGGGAGCGGCGCGCAGGGGGGCAATGGGCCGATTGCGATCCATGGCGTCGCGCTTGCGGATTTGTTCGGTCAGCTCGGTGAGGTCGGCGGCCTGCCCGCGCGCTTCGAGATCGCGCAGGCGGCGCAGGGCACGCACTTCGGGGCTGGCGTCCAGAAAGAACTTGAAGCGCGCCGTCGGAAAGACCACGGTGCCCATATCGCGCCCCTCCACCACCAGCGGCTGCCGGGCGGCCAATCCGCGCTGGGCCTCGCAGAGGATTTCACGCACCAGCGGCACCTGCCCCAGCTTTGCGGCGAGCATGCCCACTTCCTCGGTGCGGATTTCGCCGCGCACCGGCACGTCATTGCAGCAGATGCGCGTGCCCGCTCCGCGGCCTTCCAGCGAGAAGGCATGGGCCGCGCAGGCCGTGCGCAACCGCTCCTCATCCCATGTGTCCGCGCCCGCGCCCAGCTTGAGGGCCAGACAGCGAAACATGGCGCCGGTATCCAGATAGGCGATGCCGAGACTCTCGGCCATGCGGCGGGCAAGCGTCGTCTTGCCCACGCCGGCGGGGCCGTCCAGGGTGACCACGGGCAGGCAGGCGACCGTCATGCGTTTTCCCCCAGAAATTCGCGGACAAGACGCAGGAAGCGCGCGTTTTCCTCGGGCGTCCCCACGCTGACGCGCAGATGATCCGGCAGATCGTAGCTGTTCAGGGGACGGATGATGAGGCCGCCGCGCAAAAGGTGCTCCACGCAGGCTCCGGCCTGTGCCTCGCCGGGCAGGCGGAACATGATGAAATTGGCGGCGCTCGGCCAGACGGTGCAGCCGGCTGCCGCAAGGCCCTCCGCCAGCTGCCGCCGCCCCTCGCGCACGGTGCGCAGGGTGGCTTCGCGGAAGGCCATGTCCTCCAGAGCGGCCAGCGCGGCTTCCTCGGCCAGCAGATTCACCGAGAAGGGCAGGCGCGCCCGCCAGCAATACTCGGCCAGCGCGGGCGGCAGCACGGCATAGCCCAGACGCAGCCCGGCCAGACCCCAGCTCTTGGAGAAGGTGCGCAGCACGGCCACATTGTCCGGCAGGCAATGCCCGGCCAGCAGGGAGGCGGCGCATTCGTCCGCCGCCGTGTCGCCCATGAAGTCCATATAGGCTTCGTCCACCACCAGCAGACAGTCGGGCGCCTTGCGGGCCAGTCCGGCGGCCAGCCGTTCCACATCCGCCCGGGGCGGACAGAAGCCGGAGGGATTGTCCGGCGTGGTTACGAAGACCAGGCGCGTACTTTCGTCCACCAGCCGCAGGAGGGCGTCGAAATCGAAGCTGAAGTCCTCGCGCAGGGGCTGGCGGCGCACCTCCACGCCGCAGATCTGGCCCTGAATGGGATAAATGGAGAAGCAGGGCGCAAAGCAGGCGAGGGAGTGCTTGCCCGGCACGAGCAGCACCCGCAGCAGGAGGTCGATGATTTCATCCGAACCGTTGCCCACCACGATGCGGGCGGCGGGCACGTCGTGCAGGCGGCCGAGCGCGGCGGTCAGCCGGGGATTGCCGCCCTGCGGGTAGCGGAAGCTCAGGGGGGCCGCCCGGCGCAAGGCCTCGCAGACCAGCGGCGAGGCTCCCAGCGGATTTTCGTTGCTGGCCATCTTGATGACCTGCGCCAGACCGTATTTTTCCTTGATTTCGGCAATGGACTTGCCGGGGACATAGGCTTTCAGGCCCAAAATGGCCTCACGCACGGGGGAACGGTACATCATGACTCCCAATGGCGGCGGGAAAAGAACAAAAAAGGGGCGCGACCTGTCAGCCGCGCCCCCCTGAGATACGGACTATTCCTCGTCGGTGGGACGAATGGTCAGCACCGGCATGGAGGCGTTCTTGACGACCTTTTCGGCCACGGAACCGAAGAGAATGCGGTCAATGCCCTTGCGGCCGTGCGTGCCCATGACGATGAGATCCACCTTTTCCTCTTCGGCGCGGCTGAGAATTTCCTCGGCGGCATAGCCGATGAGCACATGCCCCTTGGCTTCCACCCCGGCGAAATTTTCCGCCACAAAGGCTTCCATGGACTTCTCGGCCCCGGAAACAATTTCACCCACGAAGTTCTCAATGGTATTCGGCGGCACATGGAAGCCCACATACTGACTCAGCGAGGGGGCCGTGTACACGACGATGATGCTGGCGCCAAGGCCCTTGGCCAGCATGGTGGCGTATTCCGCCACGGACTTGCTGTGGTCAGAGAGGTCAACAGCGCAGAGAATCTTCTTGATTTCCTTCATGTTATGCTCCAGTGCCCTTTCCGGCGCTTGTGGGAGACCGTCATCCCCGTGCCGGAACCGGGTACGACGATTTCATCTTCTTTTTTTGCATAGTAGAGTCTTTTCCGGCGTTAGACAAGCCCCGCCGCCCCGGCGTCCCGCCCGGAAAAAAACGCCTGATCTTCGTTGGAATGCTTATTGCAAAACCCATGACGAACGCCAACCCTGGAGGCGAACATGAAGGTCAACAGTCAAGCCGTGGAAGCCCTGCTGCAACAGCAGGAACAGACGGCGCTCCGCCGTGTCGGCGGTGACAATGGCGCATTCGAGGCGGCACTGGCGCAGGAAATGGGCGTCGGCACCGTCTCGAGCGGCACCGCGCTTCCTCCCATGCCGGGGGCCGCGCGGGCCGGGCTTATCGGCCAGATGCTGCTGGGCGGGACGGAAGAAACTGCCCAGGCCTCTCCGGAAGAAGCCGTCTTTGAGGCAGCTTTTTCCCAGGCTTCGGGCGCGCTGGATCTCTGGGATTCCTATACGGCGGCGCTCGGCGCGCCCAATGCCGAGTCCTCGCTGAAGGACGCCTATGCCCTGCTTGAAGGCATCGACAGCAAGGTCAGCTCGCTCCGGCAGGATACCGCCGGGCTGCGCGGCCAGAATCCCGGTTTCGATTCCCTGCTGAATGAACTGGAAATCCTGACCACAACGGAAAAGATCAAGTTCAATCGTGGGGATTACAGCGTGTAGCAGCGTTCGCCGTTGCCACCCCCCAACTTGAGCTGAGGGCTGCGGAGATCAGGGCATCCGCAGCCCTTGCGTTTTATGGCGTCAGGACAGCCGGCGCGCGGCGATCTGCCCGCCCCGTATCCACGGACACATGGCGGGCACATGGCCCGGGAAAGACCGGACGCCGACGCCCTCCCCCGCCCTGCCGTCCGCGTACGCGGTCAGGCGTCCCACGCCGCCGTGTCCGTGCGCGCCCGCAAAAGACCGTCGAGGATGCTCCACGGATGCGGCGGACAGCCCGGCACAAAGACATCCACCGGCAGCCAGTCCCCGGCCCCGTTGCAGCATTCCGGGCTGTCCCGGAAAATCCCGCCCGAAATGGCGCAGCTGCCCACGGCCACCACCAGTCGCGGCTGCGGCACGGCGGCCAGGGTGGCCAGCACGGCCTCGCGCATATTCAAGCTCACCGGCCCGGTGAGCACGATGCCGTCGGCATGGCGCGGCGAGGCCACCATGTCGATGCCGAATTTGCCGAGATCATAGACCAGCGTGCCCAGCACGTTGATGTCCGCCTCGCAGGCATTGCAGCCCGCCGCGCTTACCTGCCGCAGCTTGAGCGAACGCCCGAACAGGCGGCCGGACTGGCGCGGCGGGGTCAGCGGACGCGGCACGGCGGTGAGGATGAGATCCTCGCGGGCAAAGGTCGCCAGATGATGGTCGCCGCCAAAGCGGATGCCGCCCTGCGTGCAGGCCCGGGCGCAGGCCCCGCAGAACAGGCAGCGGCCCATGTCCAGGGCCGGGCCGCGCTCCACGCCGCCGGGGCCGGGCCGCTCGGGCGAGAGCAGGCGGATGGCCCCGGTGGGACAGGCATCCGCACAGGCCCGGCAGTCGCCGCAAGCCACGGCATGGATTTCCGGTCGTCCCGGATACCGTTCGGGCAGGGTCGGCTGCACGCGGGGATAGTCCAGCGTGCGATATTTCTGATGCAGGCGTTCCCTGATGATCTGCAGCATCGTGCACCACCTTGGAGCAGGGTCAATCGTGGTTCGGACGGCGCGAGCGCCTGCCCGGCAAAAATGTTCCCCTACGCGGCCCAGCGGGACGGACAGCCCGGCCCTTAGAGATCATGGCCGCAATAGGACAGGTTGAAGCTCTTGTTGCACAGGGGAAAGTCCGAAATCTGCTCGCCGCGCAGGGCCGCTTCCAACCCGGCCCAGTTGTGGAAGGAGGGATCATATATCTTGTAGCAGGCAAGCCTGCCCTCCCCGTCCGTGACGGCCACATGGCAGATTTCCCCGCGCCAGCCCTCCACCTCGGCCACGGCCAGCCGCCGGGCGGGCAGGCACTCCGGCAGGGGCAGACAGGTTTCCCCCTCGGTATGGGACAGGGCCTGAATGTCCGTGCAGGCCAAATCCACCGAGTCAGCCAGCTCCCGGCTGCGCACGCGGGCGCGGGCCAGCACGTCCCCGCCCTTCTCCACCCGGGGCTGCGTCTCGCACAGGGGCAGACAGGACAGGGGCACGTCGAAGCGGGCATCCCGCGTCAGCCCGCAGGCCCGGGCGGCCACGCCCACCAGCCCCAGGGCCTGGGCCGTGCCGCCGCCCAGCGCGCCGGTCTCCTCCAGACGATCCTGCACGCTGGCCGCGGCAAACATGACCTTCACCGATTCCCGCACGTCCCGCCAGCAATGCCGCAGGCGATCCAGCAGGCGGGCGCAGATGGCCGCATCCACATCCAGCGCGACCCCGCCGGGACAAACCCAGTTGCGCCCGAAACGGTTGCCGCAGACCTCGGCCGTCAGATTGAGAAAGTCCCCGCGAATGCGCCCGTTCCAGGCCGAGGTCGGCAAGAAGCCCGTATCCCCGGCAATGGCGCCCAGATCGCCGGTGTGATTGGCCAGCCGTTCCAGCTCCAGCCCCAGACGCCGCAGGCGGTTGGCCCGTTCCGGCACGGTCAGGCCCGCCAGCCGTTCCAGAGCCGTGGCATAGGCCGTGGCATGCCCGATGCTCGTATCCCCGGCCACGCATTCCATGAGGCGCGCGTGCGCCGGCTGCGGGCCGCCCAGCAGACGCCGCTCCACATCCCGGTGCTGGAAACCGAGGCTGATTTCCAGATGCATGACGTTTTCGCCGTAACACTGGAAGCGGAAATGCCCCGGTTCGATGACGCCCGCATGCACCGGCCCCACGGCCACCTCGTGCACTTCCTCGCCCTCCACCCGGTAATGCGTGATCTGCCCCGGGCCGGGCCGCTCGCCGGGGGCATCGGTGAGGCAGCCGTGCGGCACGAAGCGCACGGGCTTGAGCCAGGGATGGCCCTCGGGCCGGATGTTCCACTGTTCCCAGAGTTCGCGTTCAAAAAGGTGCGCCTGCGGGCAGTCCGGCGTCAGGGCCTCATAGGCGCTCAGGGGCGCGGTACGCACGGCCCGGATCGCCTGCTCCCCGTCCTGCCGCAACAGGGCGCACAGGCCGGCCCCCCCTTCCTCCGGCAGGCCAAAAAGGGCCAGCAGCCGCCGGTCGCCCCGCATCTGCGCGGCCACTTCCTGCCGCCAGTCCGCCACGGAGAGCACGGGCACATCGTCCAGCGCCACGGATTGATCATAGCGGAAATCCATGCCTAGCCTCCTATGAGCGCCGCCGCGCGGGTCAGAAGGTTCTCCAGCCACGCGGGCGTGTACAGGCCGAGGCAGAGCACCAGCAGCCCCAGACAAAGGGGCGGCAGCACGCTGCAGGCGCTCTCCGGCTCGGCACGCTGCATGTCGCGCGGGCGCGTGCCCTGCACCATGCGCAGCACCGGCACGGACATGCCCACGAAAATCACGGCCAGCGCCAGCAGATAGCAGGCGGCCACCAGCCAGCGCCCCTGACTGAGAATGCCCTTGAGGATCAGAAATTCGCTGACGAAGAGGCCGAAGGGCGGCGAACCCACAATGGCCAGAAAACCCGCCGTCCAGAGCGCGCCGGTCATGGGCATGGTCCAGCGCAGGCCGCGCACGTCATAGCTGGACAGGGTGTGATAGCGGGTCAGAATGTTCCCGGCCAGCAAAAACAGCATGCACTTGGTCAGGGAATGGCCCACCGCATGGAACATGGCCCCGAAAACCGCCGAGCCGCCCAGGCCGATGCCCAGAGCCAGAATGCCCATATGCTCCACGCTGGAATAGGCCAGCAGGCGCTTGTAATGCCCCTGCCCCACGATGAAGATGGCCGCCGTGAACAGGGACAGCAGGCCGAAAAACACCAGCAGGCCGCCGCTGAAGTCGCCCAGTCCGGCGGCCAGCATGATCTGATGCCCACGCAGGATGCCCAGCAGGGCGCAATTGAGCAGCGCCCCGGACAAGAGGCCCGAAACCAGCGACGGGGCCTGACTGTGGGCGTCGGGCAGCCAGTTGTGCAGGGGCGCAAGGCCCATCTTGGTGCCGTAGCCCACCAGCAGGAAGATGAAGGCCGCCTGCAGCCACGGCGATTGCACGCCGTAAAAGCCGCTCTCCCGCACGGCGCGGGCCATGTTCACAAAGATGCCCACCTGATCCAGCCCCTCTTCCAGCACGAGACCGGGCCGGTAGAAGCCGATGGACAGCAGAAGATTGCCGATCAGGGCCAGGGCAATGCCCACGGAACAGATGATCAGGTATTTCCAGGTGGCCTCCAGCGATTGCTGGTGGCGGTGAAAGTAGATGAGCGGCGCACTGGCCAGGGTGGTGCCTTCGATGCCCATCCAGAGCGCGCCCAGATGCCGGGTGGTGGTCACCAGCGTCATGGCCGAGAGGAAAAAGCACAGACAGGCCGTGAAGCGCCGTTCCGGCGCATTGGTGAAGGGCCGCCCGTCCTGAAAGCCCGTACGTTCGCCCTTGAGGGCCTCATCCCGCAGATAGCCCACCCCGTACCAGCTCGCCGCGGCAAAGAGCGTGCTGGCCAACCCCAGAAAGAGCGCGCCCACCGCGTCCGGAGCCAGCAGCCCGCCGAGGGCGGCAGGCGTCTCGCCCCGGCCCACGGCCAGCAGGGTCAGCAGGGACAGCGCAAGATGCGTGACGGCCACCAGCAGGAGCAGACAGCGCCGCAGCGCGCGGGACGGCAGCCCCAGCATCAGCAGCCCCGTGCCCAGCGGAAGAAAGAAAAGAACCTCAAGCATGGCAGTATCCGTCCGGCAAATCAGTCTCTGAGGTTGTGGAAGCGGTTGACGTCAATGGATTCAAAGGTGTCGTTGATATGATTGATGGCAATGCCCATGACGAAAACCGCCACAAAGATATCCAGCAGCAGGGTCAGTTCAAACCAGATGGCCCCGGCGCTCATGAGCGGGATGCCCAGCAGGAAGATGCCGTTTTCGGCCACCAGATAGCCCATGACCTGCGAGAGCGCGGTCACGCGCCCCACCACCAGCACCAGACCGCAGAACAGCGTGGTCAGGGCCGCAGGCAGCAGCAGGGCCGGGAACAGGCCGGGCGGCATGGGCAGCCGCCCTTCCAGCCAGAGGGAGAACAAAAGCCCCCCCATGCCCGCCAGCACGGCCCAGCCGTAACCGAAACGCGGCCGCAGATGCGGTTCGGCCCCGATGCGCCGCCGGGTGCGGTTGAGCAGCAGGGGCAGGATGACCCCCTTGATGATCAGTACGGCGGGCGCCAGCAGGGTATGATCCAGCGCCAGCAGCACCCCGGCCAGCAGCACGCCCTGCAGGGTGACCAGACGGATGAGGCTGCGCAGGCGATCCACCCCCAGCAGGGCCAGATTGTTCAGCGTCAGCACAAGGAGCAGCAGTTGCAGAAAACTGGACATGGCGGCCTCGCTAGCGGATCTGGGTCAGGACAAGGGCCAGCACGGCCAGCACGCCCGCGCCGCCCAGCAACTTGGGAACGGTATACATGCGCAGCCGCGCCATGACCGATTCCACCACGCCCACCAGCACGGCCATGCCGAAAACCGTCAGCAGCCAGCAGAGGCTTTGCGCCCACCACGCCGTCAGATCGGGCACAAGGATACCGGCGGGCAGGGCCGCGAAAAACCAGAGCTTGAGCGCGGAACCATAGAGGATGAAGGCCAGATTGGGGCCGGAATGATCCAGAATCATCACCTCGTGGATCATGGTCAGCTCCAGATGCGTATTGGGGTCGTCCACCGGGATGCGGCAGTTCTCCACCAGCAGCAGCACAAAGAGCACCACCGGCACAAAGAGCAGTTCCGAACGGCCCAGCAGCCATTCCGTGCCCGGACGCCCGCCCAGCATGCCGGAAAGCGACAAATGCGTCTCCATGTCCAGCGCCGCGCCCACACAGGCCAGCGCCAGCAGACAGCAGAACAGCACCGGCTCGGCCAGCGCGGAAAAAGTGGCCTCCCGGCTCGCGCCCATGCCTTCAAAGGATGACCCCGTGTCCAGCGCCGCCAGAATGAGGGCAAAGCGCCCCAGCCCCAGCAGATAGGCGGCCAGCAAAAAGTCCCCCTGAAAGGCCAGCGGCGAGGCCACCCCGCCCAGCGGCAGCAGGGCCAGCGCGCAGCAGACCGTGGCCAGCGAAACCGCCGGGCCGAGGGACAGCACGCAGCTGGCGCTGCGGCTCACCACCTCGCCCTTGCGCAGCAATTTGAACAGATCAAAATACAATTGCAGCACCGGCCTGCCGTGCCGGCCGGAAAACTTGGCCTTCACCCGGTTGATGATGCCCGGCAGCAGGGGCGCGAGCAAGAGCGCCAGCCCGAATTGCAGAAGATAGGCCGTCAGCGGACTCATGCGTGCATCCCCCAGATCAGCAGCGCCACCAGCGTGACGAGTATATACAGGATATAGAGGTAAATCTTGCCGTGCTGCACGATCTTCAGCGCATTGCACAGACGCTCGACAGCCTCGAAAAGGGGCGTGAACAAACTCGTCCGCACGCGATCCGGCGCGGAAATGGTCAGCGAGGCCCTGCCGGGGAACAGCCCTTCCCCCGGCTTCTCCATGATTTTCAGGCCCATGATCGCGCCGAACAGCCGTCCCAGCGGCTCGGAGTAGGAGGCCTCCGTGTACTGGATGCGCGCCGTGCCGTAGGCATAGCCGCAGCCCCAGGTCTCCTCGCGCGCCACCACCCGACCGTGCAGCAGACGGGCGCGCAGCAGCAGCAGCCCCGCCGTCAGCAGGATGACCGCGCCGCCGATGCAGGCAATGATGTCCAGCATGTGCCCCACTTCCGCGACGGCCCGCGCCCCGGACAGTTCGGCCAGCGGCGGCAGATGGGCCGCAATCTGGGCCGTGGGAGCCACCAGTTCAAAACACCGCCCGGCCAGCAGGCCGCCGCCCACGCAGGCCGCCGCCGGAAAGAGCAGCGGCCAGAGCGTGCCCCGGCCCGGCGTCCGCGCGTGCAGGGCCGCATCGCTGCGGGGATTGCCCAGAAAGGTGATGCCGTAGGCCTTGGTGTAGGCGGCCAGCGCCAGCCCGCTCACCAGCCCCAGAATGACCAGCGCCAGCAGCAGGCCCAGCTGCAGTTCCACCGTGGGCAGGCTGGCCCCGTCCAGCAGGGAGAGCGCCAGCACGAATTCCCCGGCAAAGCCGTTGAAGGGCGGCAGGCAGGCAATGGAGGCCGCACCCAGCAAAAAAAGCCCGCCCAGCAACGGCATGCGCCGCTGCAGGCCGCCCAGACGGTTCATGGCCACCGTGCCCGTGGCTTGCTGCACCTCCCCGGCGCAGAGAAAGAGCAGACACTTGAAGGCCGAATGGTTGAGCATGTGAAAGAGCATGCCCGCAAAGCCCAGGGTGGCGATCCACGGATGACCGCCCGCAGCCCCCAGCACGCCCGCGCCGATGCCCACCAGCATGATGCCCACGTTCTCCACGCTGGAATAGGCCAGCAGGCGCTTGAGATTGCTTTGGGCCAGCGCCTTGAGAATGCCCATGAGCGCCGTGGCCAGCCCGGCCACGAGGATGCACCAGCCCCACCACAGGGGGGCGTCCGTGGGCTGGCCCAGAAAATCGAAGCCCCGCAGGATGCCGTACAGCCCGGCGTTGATCATGGCCCCGGACTGCAGGCCCGCCACATGGTTGGGAGCCGCCGGATAGGCCTCCGGCATCCAGACGTGCATGGGCGCCAGACCGGCCTTGGCCCCGAAGCCCAGCAGGCCCAGCACAAAGAGCGCCGTGGTATAGCTGGAATGCTCCTGCGCGGCCAGCACCGCAAAATCCGTGCTGCCGCCCACCTGCCAGAGCAGCGCGAAATAGGTAATGAGCAGCACCGCCCCCAGATGAGCCGCCACCAGATAGATCCAGGCCGCGTCCCGCACCTTGCGGTCGCTGTCGTCAAAATCGATGAGAAAGAAGGGCGCCAGCGACATGACTTCCCAGGCGATGAGAAAGAGCACCGCATCCCGCGCTGCCAGCACCACGGCCATGCCCGCCACCAGCAGCACATAGAAGAACCAGTGCGCCGCCAGATTGTGTTCCTCGGCTTTCGTCTCGCGCAGGGACAGACTGCCCGACAGGGCGCAGACCGCGCCCAGCCCGAACACCGGCAGCAGAAACAACCGCGTCAGCGGATCCAGACCCAGCGAAAATTCGCCCAGCGGCAGGCCCCAGCTCAGACTGAAGCGCAGGTTCAGTTCCCACGGGCCGCTGAAGACGCCGGCCAGCCCCAGCCCGCAGGCGATCACGATGACGGCTGGCCCGCACAGGTTCACCACGCGCGTCAGCCGCTGCGACGGCGACAGTCCGGCCAGGGCCAGCAGCACCACCGCCAGAACGCCCAAAAGACAAATTGCCAGAACAAACAAGGACATGCACACTCTCCGCGAACCGGTTTCTGCTGAAAACGGCATGCCGTATGCGCGCCTTGCCCGGCCCCGGCAAATCGCCCGCCCGAGCCTGCGCCCGCATCCGCCCCATCAGGCGCGACGGCGCCGCAGGCGCGTTTTACGCCCTGCACACGGCGCGCCCACCATACGCCGATTGCCCGCCGCATGCAACGCCCGCGCCCACGCGACTGCCGCTCCCGGACGCTTGTCAGCCCGGCCCGGCCCTGCTACCACTCTGAACAACATCCACGGGAGGCATCATGTCCCACAAGAAAACGCCCCGCATCGATCCCCTCACCCTCGCCCTGCCCCCGGTGGGCGTGGACAGCCATGCCCATCTTGCCGGCAAGGAATTTGACGCCGACCGCGAGGAGGTTCTCGCCCGCGCCGCCGCCTGCGGCATTGCCCATATCGGCAACATCTTTCTGGAACCGGCGGCCTTTGCCGAACAAAAACGTCTCTTTGACGCCCACCCCGAAGTCTTCTTCGTCCTCGGCATCCATCCCTGCGAAGGCCAGACCTGCGACAAGACCGCCCTGGAAACCATGCGGCAGGCCTTTGCCGCTGAACCCCGCCTCAAAGCCGTGGGCGAAATCGGGCTGGACTTCTACTGGGACGACTGCCCGAAAGAACTCCAGTATCAGGCCTTCCAACAACAGCTTGACCTCGCCCGCGAACTGCAAAAACCCGTGGTCATTCACTGCCGCGAGGCCGAAAACGAAACCCTTGCCCTGCTCGAGGCCCAGGGCTTTGCCGGTCACCCCCTGCTCTGGCACTGCTTCGGCGGCGCGCCCGCGCTGGCCCGGCGCATCATCCGCAACGGCTGGCACATCTCCATCCCCGGCCCGGTCAGCTACCCCGCCAATGCCGCCCTGCGCGAGGCCGTGGCCCTCATCCCCGACGACCGCCTGCTGCTGGAAACAGACTGCCCCTACCTCTCGCCGCTGCCCTGGCGCGGCAAGCGCAACGAACCCGCCTTCACCGTCTTTACCGTGCGCCACATGGCCGACGCCCGCGGCGTCTCCCCCGAAGCCCTCTGGCGGCAATGCGGGGACAACGCCCGCCGTTTCTTCGGATTGGCTGACGGAGCGTAGATTCTTCGGGTGATTGCCTCAAACACGATGTTGCGAGGCCGAGAGCACATCAGTTGAAAAAGCAGGATATTGCGAGGGGGCGAGGGAAACCGTTTTGAAAAACGGTTCTCCCTCGCCCCCTCGC
>NHCFC04200__coassemble_514_pt1 | contig 38158 bp, 46 predicted proteins | sample NHCFC04200__metabat2_low_PE_055 | metagenome-assembled genome bin NHCFC04200
AGATACGGCTCTAATAATATTTTCTGCTTTTGATTCTTCGAGTTTCTCATCAGATAACATTTCTATTGTTGTATAATCTTTCCCATTCTTAAATTCAATTTTCGCACATTCAATCATTATTGTTGATTTATCAAGAGTACTTCTATCGGGATAGAATGAAAACTCTTTAACAGGAAGTTTATATGATTTTTCAAAAAAATATTTATATCCGTATAATCCTGTTTTCATGTCGCTAAACTTCGTCAGGAATCTTATTTTATGCTTTATAATTTGATTAGATGACAACAGATTAGAAGAACAAGGTATAAATCTATCTGTTACCCAAATTTCCCCTGACACATCTATAAGCTTAGCTGTAATATAACAATCATCCGGGAAAATTTCTTTTTCAGCAATGTTCATTCTTTTTAACAAAATAGATTTAGTAAACTCTCTAAAAAGACAAGTAAGTTCTATTTCACCACTTTCTATCTGAACATACGCACTTCCTTCACCGACAACCTTTTCATTACAATCTAACGCATAGGCTTCTACAAAATCTATACGAAAGTTCCCGGCAGCAATGTCAATAAGTTCATGCTCTTTCATTGTGTTTTCCCTAATATTATAGATTTACAATACCAGTTATATGAAAGATTGGAAAATAACAAGCCCCCGCAGGCATGACCTGCAGGGGCCTTTGTTTCTCTATCCCTCCACGCTTAGATCCAGATACCAGATGCGGCCGCCACGCCGGTGGGGGACGAAGCGTTCCCGCAGCAGGGCGGCCAGGCGTTTCTGGCTGGGCAGGGGATCCGTGCTGCGGCTGTTCCACCAGACGCGGAAGCGGTCATACACGGCAGTGGCCGTGGTCTTTGCGCCCTGGTTGCGCCGGCAGCACTCCCGCATGAACTCCCGGATCAGGCCCGCTTCCTGTCCGGCGGGCAGGGCGGGCTGCTCCGCCGCGCTGGCCACCAGTTCGCAGCAGCGGCAAAAGATGCCCTCCACTTCGGCCATGCTGGTCACGCCCATGAGGCGGGCGCACTGCATGGCGCTGCCAAGGATGCGCTCCCGCAGGGCGGGGCGCAGGCGCAGGGCCGCCGGACTCAGGCCCACGAGCTCGCCGCCTGTCCTGCCCGGCAGCGCATACCGGCCCAGACGGCGCAGGCTGGGCAGCACTTCCCCGGCCAGCCACTTCTGGAAGGGCAGGGCACGGGGCTTGTCGCTGCGGGCCACGAAGAAATAGAGGCCCGGTTCGGACAGGGTGAGCATGTCCTGCGGTGCAGAGGGGGTCTGAACGGAATAGACCCCCCTCCACTCATCGGGAACATGCCCAACGGTGGCGATTCCCTTCCACTGGTAGCCAAGAGCCACTGCGGCATCCTTGGCCACAAACCACGGTTGCCCGGCGTCGTCCAGATGCACGCGCAGGGGCTGGCCTTCAAATTCAAACAGCGGCAGGGCGGCCTCATGCATGGCGCGCCTCCGTGGCGTCGGCTCCCTGTGCCGGGGGCCTGTCCGCCCGCTCTTGCCGCATGCCGTCCAGCAGGCTTTCCAGCATGGCCTGCAGGTCGGCCATCTGGCGTTCCAGAGCTTCCACACGCTGTTCCAGGCTAGGCATGGGGCACCTCCTCGCAGGGCATGGTCTCCAGCCCGTAGCCGCTCTGGACTTGCCGCATCCAGGCGTTGCACTGGGCCAGCCGTTCACGGCGACGTTCCAGCCGGGCGGCGCACTCGTCCAGCAGATCGGCCGCGGCTTCGCGTTCCAGCGCATCCTCGCGGGAGACATAATCGGCCACCAGCCGCAGGCGGGCGGGCAGGCGGTACAGCAGATCGTCCAGGTCGCTGAAATCGGGGACTGTGTTCATGGGACACCTCGTGAGTAGTTGGGATGTGGTACAAAAAAAGCAAGGCGACGCTCCCCGGCTACTCACAGCCGCCGGGGCCTCGCGGACACCCGGACGTCGCCTTGCCAATATGCGCAAGCATCCCTTATGGATGCCGGACGGCAAGAATAGAAACAACCGCTCTTTTCGCCGTGTGGGGCACGGCAAAGGCGACGGTGACGCCTGTGAGTATTTGGGGAAATTCAGGTTGCCCGAAGCAGGAGGGTCTGTCAAGGGGCCTTGTTTTGCGGCCGGAGAGGTGGTAACGACAAAGTAATATCCATTCTTGCCCACCGGGAGGTTCCCATGTCCGATGCATCCGGCGGCATGCTTGCCGCGCTGCTGTCTCTGCTTGTCTTTCTTGCCCCGCTGATTCTCTGGCTGCGCGGCCGAAGCCGATTCAAAAAACTGGCGGAACGGCATGCGGCGACCCTGCGCAACCTGGAGCAGCGTGAAGCGGAGCTGGCCGGGACCGGCGAACGGCTGGATGCCGCCGAAAAGGAGCTGAATGGCCTGCGGCAGGAAGCCCGGCGGACGCAGGACGCGCTGGCGGAAGAACAGGCGGCCCTGCGGGAAGCCCGGCAACAGCTGGAACGCTACCAGCCCATCATGGATGTGGAAGGGGAGGCAGACAGGCTCAGGGCAGAAGCCGCCGCCGCACTGGCGGAAGCGCAAAGCAGGCTGGCGGATGCCGCCCGACGGGCCGACGGGACCCTGCAGGAGGCCTACGGGCGGGCGCAACGCATCGAAAAGGAAGCGCGCGTCCGGGCGGAAGAGATTGCCGGGGATGCCTTTGCGGCGCAAGGCCGGGTAAAGGAATATGAAAAGGCGCTGCAGGCGCTCAAGAACGCCGTGGAGGGCTATGGCGACGAGTACATCAAGCCCTCGGAAAGCGTGCTGGATGATCTGGCCGAGCACTTCGGCTATGACGAAGCCGGGGAAAAGTTCAAGGCGGCCAAGGCCCGCACCAAGGCCATGATCAAGCAGGGCACGGCCGCTGAATGCGATTATGTGGAGGACTACCGCCGCAAGACGGCCGTGGCCTTTGTCATCGATGCCTTCAACGGCAAGACGGACAGCACACTGGCCAGAGTCAGGACGGACAATCTGGGCAAGCTGCAGCAGGAGATCGAAGACGCCTTCGCGCTGGTGAACCTGAACGGGCAGGCCTTCCGCAATGCCCGCATCACACCGGCCTACCGGGATGCCCGGCTGGAGGAACTGCGCTGGGCCGTGGCGCTGGTGGTGCTGCGCGAGAAGGAGCGCGAAGAGCAGCGGGCCATACGCGAGCGCATCCGCGAAGAGGAGAAGGCTCGCCGCGAATACGAAAAGGCCATGCGCGAGGCGGCCCGCGACGAAGAGCGGGTGCAGGCCGCGCTGGAGAAGGCGCGCGCCGAACTGGCCAGAGCCGGCGAGGAGCAGAAGGCCCAATTCGAGGCCCGGCTGGCCGCCCTGCAGGAAAAGCTGGCGGAAGCCGAAGCCCGGTCGCAGCGGGCCCTTTCCATGGCGCAGCAGACGCGCTCCGGGCATGTGTACGTCATCTCCAATGTGGGCTCCTTTGGTGAGGATGTCTTCAAGATCGGCATGACGCGCCGCCTTGAGCCGCTGGACCGTGTGCGGGAACTGGGGGACGCCTCGGTGCCCTTTGCCTTTGACGTCCACGCCATGATCTACAGCGAGGATGCCCCGGCCCTGGAAAATGCCCTGCACAGGAAGTTCAACGAGCTGCGCCTCAACAAGGTGAACCCGCGCAAGGAGTTCTTCCGGGTCAATCTGGGCGACATCCGCGCCGCCACGCAGGAGATGGGCCTGACCGCTCAATTCACCATGCTGGCCCAGGCGCAGGAATACCGGGAATCACTGGCCATGGCCAAGCTGCCCAAGGAAGAGCTGGAACGCCGGATGCAGGGCCTGCTGCGCGAGGAAGAAGAGAACGGCAGGACGCTGGCGGCTGCCGGAGGGGATCCTGCCGACGATTGATGCCGCCCCACGACGACGGAGGGACGAACAGCCCGGCAGGAGGTACACCCCCTGCCGGGCTGTTCTCTGAAAAGAACTTAACAGGCACCCGCCAGTACCATGCCGGTGAGATAGTCGGCCCCTTTGGAGATGCCGTATGCCCGGCGTACGTGCATGGTGCCCGTATTGACAATGATTTACGCTGTACATACAGAAGAAAGAACAAGGAACCGCCATGCATGTCATCTGGGATCCGAAAAAAGCCGCAAGCAACCGGCGCAAGCACGGCGTCTCGTTCGAGGAGGCGCAGACCGTGTTCCAGGACGTGGACGCGTTGCGCATCTACGACCCGGACCACTCGGAAGACGAGGATCGCTTCCTGCTGCTTGGCCTGAGCAGCCGGTTGCGCCTTCTCGTCGTCTGCCACTGCTACCGCGAGAACGACGAACAGATCAGGATCATCTCGGCCCGCAAGGCCACGGCCCGGGAATCCGCCACCTACGAAAGCAGGAAGTAGCCATGCGCGACGAATACGATTTTTCGGGAGGCGTCAAGAATCCCTATGTCCGGCAGCAGAAGACCACGGTCACCATCCGTCTGGACACGGCGACCGTGGACTACTTCAAGAAGCTGTCGGAAGAGACCAGCATGCCCTACCAGACGCTGATCAATGCCTATCTGGCCGACTGCGTCGCCCACAATCGCAAGCCCGTCATCACGTGGGGCGAAGAGGGCGGGGCAGGCGCGCAGCAAGCCCACGTCTGAGCGCCTGCGCTGCTGCCCGCGCATGCCCTTCCAGCCGTATTCGCCGGTGGGTGGCGCGGCAATCCGCGGCCCGGATGTGCCCGCCCGCGTCCCGAGCGGTGATGCGCTGCTGTCTCACTTCCCGCACGGCTCCACCACCCCGCAGACGGGGCAGACCCGGCGCGGGCCGTCGGGAGTCAGCACCAGCCGCAGGGCATGGCCGCAGACCGGGCAGCAGGCGGGCGCAAGGCGCGGGACAGGCCCGCGAAGCGGACGGTGGGCGGTCATCAGCGCAGCTCCGGCGGCAGCTGCCGCCCCTGCCGTTCGCTCTCGAAGCTCAGCTGGCAATGCCCGGCGATCAGGCCGCCGCGTTTCTCCACATCCCAGAAAAACAGCCGGTCAATGACCCGGCAGAGCCACGAACCCCGGCCCGCCGCATGCCGCCGCCAGGCCCGGCTGGACAGCGTTTCGTCCGGCCAGCCGCCCAGCAGGGCATTGACAAGCTGGTCAACGGCCACTAGCAGATGCTTGCCGTAGTGCATCACGCGCCCACCCCGTCAAAGTTGATGACCACGGCCTGTACGCCCTCGACGCTCTGCGCGCTTTCGATGGCCTGCCGCAGCTCCCACTTGCGGGCATAGAGGGCCTGCCCGTGGGCAATGACCTCCAGCCGCATGGCGCGGAGCTGTTCCAGCGTCACGCTGTGGAAGCTGTTGTCCGCCGCGCAGAAGGTGGTCTCCTGCGTGCCCGTGGCCTCCATGCTGGTGATGAGGCCCTCGATGTCCCGGTTGCTGCGTTCCGTGGCGTCGATGACGAAGCCCGCCGAGGACATGACCCTGCCTTCGGCCTCGGCGGCGGCAAAGGCGGCATTGAGTTCGGCAAGGGCGGCGGCGCGGGCCTCGTCCAGCGTGGGCGCGGGCCGTTCCGTCACGGCCCCTGCGGGCAGCGGGCCGAGTGCTTTCATGTAGCGGGGCGGGGACTGCCAGTCGTCGCCCTCGCCGGGCAGCCAGTAGGGCGTGCCCGTGGCGTCCAACTTCTGCCGGTGATCTTCCACGACTTCCCAGGCCGCGCCCGTCCAGCGGGCGGCGTGGCCGTCCGGGATGTCCGGGGGCGGCGTTGTCGTGGCATGGGCGCTGCGGGTCAGCTCCCTGCCGTTCACGACTTGCGCCGGGCGGCTGCCGAGGTATTCCCCGCTGGCGGGGTGATAGGCGTACAGTGTGGTCATGCGGCCTCCTTAGTTTGCGGCGGGTTGACCAAGATAGATGATGACGGGCAGGGCAAGGTTTGCCGGGCGGGTTTCGTCCGCAATGCGGGCCGTGCCGTAGCCGTCGAGCGATATTGGTTCCTTGATGGCTTTATCATGATTGCGTTGCCAGAAGTTCATGTATCCGCCCCCGCCTGAGCTGCCGGAATCGACACCCGCGTAAAGGATATGGCCGTGCCCCTGAAAGGCATCAGCTTGCCAGCTGCCCGCCTGACGTTCGATGCCCGGCCCCCAGCAGCGCAAAAACTGCCCGGTCAGGTTGGGCGTAAAGAGGCCCGTGGGTTCGGCGTCATCGGGTCGCCACTGGCCGAGGTTGGCCGCCTTGGTGTCTTTGTCGGCGTTCCACGCCATGAGCATGCCCGCAAAGCCCCCGGCTTCGTAGACGGCTTTCAGCTCCGGCCAGTCGGCAAAGGCCACAAAGTCGCCATTGGCCCAGCAATGGTCGGGCGGCAGTGCCGTGCCGCGCCACGGGCGGGGTACGCCGACCCAGCTTGTGCGCCAGCCTTCCATATACTCGTTGACCTGTTGCGGCACGGACAGCACGCCGTCCTGCACACGGCACGTCGTGCCGTCGGGCCGCATGATGCCCGCCTGCGCCGCCGTAGCCGTCAGTACGGAGAGCAGGCCCTGCGTGGTGATGCTCAGGCCGTCGCCGATCTGCACAAGGCCGGGGGCCGTGGTGGTGGCCAGACCGGGTTTGGCGGCAGTGATGGCCTGGCCAATGGCCTGCCAGAGCTGGGTCAGGTCATCACCGCTGGGCGTGAGACCGGCCTGCCTGATGACCTCCACGATCTCGCGCTGGGGATGTTCCACAGCCTCGGCGGGCACGGCGCTGCCGCGGACCTTGCCGGGCTGGCCGGTGACGTACTTGGCATCGGGATCCTGGGATCCGGCGGGGGGATGGTATTTCATGCTATTCTCCTTCCTCATAGGTAAAGGTCAGCAGGGTGTGGGCCAGCTTGTCGCGCAGCATGACGCACTCCAGCGAGTCAGCGGCGCGCCAGTCCATGAGCAGCTCGCCGCACAGGCTCTCGCCGCAGCGAAAGAGCAGCAGGCGGTCGCCGTGGATGATGACGTTCCACCACCAGCGAATCTCCGGCACGGCCAGATAGCCGATCTCGGGATGATCCTGCCGCTGGCGCGGGCTCAGGCCGGACGGGTCAGTACATTCATGGATGCCGCAGCAGAAAGGCCAGTGTTCCTCGATGGTCACATCGTATTCCAGCGAGTCGGCTACGCCGTACCAGTAAACCAGGTCCTGCCGCCCCTCGTCGCGCAGCTTTGCCAGCACGGCGGAACGCCGTTCCTGCAGAGAGGTTCCGGCGGGCAGGCAGGCGTCAGGCAGGCCGAGTACACGTTCCCAGTCCTCCAGACCGGCGATGGCGCTGGTGGGCAGCATCTCGGCAAGCAGCAGGCGCATGGCCATGTCCAGCCGTTCCAGCTCATCGGCTGTGGCCCGCAGGACGGCGGTCAGCACGGCGTCCGGCGCACGTGTCCAGGCCTGACCCTGCGGCAGCAGGTGCTGGAGCATGCGCAGGTAGTCGGCAGCGGAGCGGGCACGCAGGCTCGTCTCAGGCATGGCGCGCCACCTCGCCTTCAAAAATGACCTGCACAAGCCGCGGCAGATACGCGGCAGGCACCTCCACGTCGGCGGCAGGCTCCAGCAGTTCGTGATCCTGTTCGCCGGGGGTCAGGGACACGGCCTCGGCGATGTGCGAACGGTAGAGTGTGCCGCCCGGAGCGCCCTCCCGGGCAAAGACGTCTTCGATCTCGGACCGGACGGCCGCCCGCAAAGCCTCCGTATCCGGAGTGATGCGCAGGCGCACGGTCACGTCCAGCGGCTCAGGGGCAAACACGCCCAGCTCCTTGACCGTGACCGGACGCAGCGGCTCGATGTGTTCCCTGACGCGACGCACCATCTCCTCGGACGGGAAAGGATCCTCCTGCCCGTCACAGACGAAGCAGACGCCTACGGTGCCGATGCCCAGATGCATGGGATAGCACCAGGCCCGGGTCACGCCCGGGACCTCCTTTGCCCAGCGCACATAGTCGGCCATGCTGCCGCCTCGGGGCGGCTGGCGCAGGCGCTCCAGCACGCGGGCGCGCAGGGCATCGTCGCTTTCGGCATCCGCGCCGCCCGCCACGCCCCCTGTCTGCACCACGGCCACGCTCTCCACGCCGGCGATGGGAGAGAGCAGCTGCAGCTGTTCCCCGGCGTCCCGGTTCCCGGCTGCGCCGGTCTCCACGGCGCTCACGCGCACCAGGGCGCTGCCGTCGGTGATGACAGCCCTGTCCTCCAGGGCATACTGCAGCCCACTGGCCTGATGCTGTAGCAGGGTCCCGGCCGGAATCACGGCGTCGTCCTGTCCGATGAACAGCACCTCTCCCGCGGCCGCGGCGGCAGGCAGACGCGAGAGGTTCCAGACCCCGGCCCAGCGCTCCATGTATTCGCCCTCGGCCGTGTCCACAAAAACCTGCAGATAAAGCCAGGCCAGCACGCTGTGCAGCGTATGGCAGGCCCCGGCCCAGACCTTTGCCAGTACCGCCAGCACGGAGCGGCGGAGCAGGGTGGCGCCATCCAGCAGGCGGCCCGAAAAATCACGGGCGATGCGCTCATGCAGACAGGTGAGGGTCGGACGTTCCCAAGCCATGACTGCCTCCTATGCCTCCAGCCGGACGCTTACCGGCGGGGCGTGCTGATAATCGTAGACGAAACGCCACTCGCGGCCCGGAACATCGCTGCCGGAGGGCTGAACGGCCACACGGATACCCAGATGCCCGGGCTGCATACGCTCCACGCTGATGCTCAGGGAGCTGACATGCCCCTCGCGGGTCAGCCAGGCTAGGGCCTCTTCCGCATACTGCCGGGCCCGGGCCACTACGCTGTCCAGATCCTTCTCGCGCCAGAGCAGCCAGAGCCGGGAGCCGATGCTCTCCAGCGTCCGCTCGCCCTGGGCATCGGGCAGACAGTCGCCCCACCAGCCGCGCCGGTCGCCGGGCACGCCCACGCGCTCATCGGGCAGGGGATCGTCGTCATGGGCCCGGGCATCGGTGAACAGGGAGATGATCACCGCCGTCAGCAGACCCTCGTCGCCCTGCAGGTCGGCCGGCGGCTCGGAAAGCAGGAGGTCGAACAGGCCGGCCTCCTGGTCGAAATGCAGACAGATGTCCATGTTATCCTCCCACGGGGGCGGCCGTCGTATCGCCCCCGGCCTGGACGCCAGAATGCACATGCCGGGTCAGGGAGACGGCGCCGCCGTTGCTTTGCAGATCCTGCGAGGCCACGATGCCGCCGGTGAGCTGGGCAGTGACCTCGCCGCCGCCCTGCCCGCCGAAGGAGAGGGCCCCGGTGGCGAACTGCGTGCTGGCGGACTCCATCCGCACGCCCTCGGCGGCCCGGACGCTGAAATTTTTGGTCTCGATGGTCACGTCGTCCTCGGCCTTGAGCACGAAATGCCTGGTGGTCACCTCGATGGTGTGCTCTCGCTTGAGGTGGATGCGGTCGCCTTCGTCCGTGTAGATCGCCACCTCGCCGTCCTTGAGGGCCTGCACGCGGTAGCGCCGGTCATCCACGGCCAGCACCACAGGATGCGAGCGGTCCGCGCCCACGAACAGCACAACAGCCTCGGCCCCGGCATGGGGCACGGAGGAAAAGCCATACTGCTGGGCGCGCTCGGCATCGTCCAGCACCTCGCCGTCCAGCAGTTCGAGCTGGGTGGACTGCCATTTGCGGGCATCACGCACCAGCGAGATGACGCCACGTGCCACGATGTTGCGCATGCGCCGGGACAATCGTTCCAGCAGACGGATGGTTTGCCGGTCGCTCATTTGATGGCCTTTTGCCGCGCCGTGGCCTCTTCGGAAAGACGGGTCTGCAGGTCCACTTCCTTCTCCATTCTGACGTTGCCGCCCCCCTTGCCGCCGGAACCGTCGCTCTTTTCCTTTTTCCCGGGTTCCGGGGCGAAGGCCGCGGGATCGCGCAGGGTGAGGCGGGTGGTGCTGCCCGATCCGGCATCGCGCCGGAACTCCACCCCGCTCACCAGCAGACGCTGGCTGATGCGCAGATAGGGCATATCCACATCCACCATCTGGTTGAGCTGCCAGAGGGGCCCGGACTGCTCCCGGCCCACGCCCTGCTGCCGGAAACCCTGCACCGTGGCCGTGACGGACACGGCCCGGGCGGCCCGCACGCTGCATTCCCAGGCGGCCCGCTGGTGCGCGTTGCTGGCATCCCCGGACTGCTCGGCCCGGATGATCATGGGCCGGTAACGCTGCACGGCCTGGTCGCGGTACTGGCCGCGCACGGCGCAGGCCTCCTTGCCCCAGCCCTTGTCCGTGCCGGGCATCTGCCCCTTGACGATGTAGTCGGAAAAACGGTCGGCCATGTCGAACTGCCCCTCGGCCGAAAGGATGTTCTCCCCCTGCCGCAGGCTGCCGCCGGCTGTGCCCGCTCCGGCCTTGAGCAGCACAATACCGCCCTTGCCGTCCGGGCAGGCCATGAGTCCCCGCTGACGCAGGGCCCGGTCCAGGGCCTCGAAGGCGGTCTCGCCTTCCTCGAGCTTGAAGCTGGCAATGGGCGCGCCCACGTCGCCCTCGGCCGTGACGCTCACCCCGAAGGGTCTGGCCAGAGCCTGGGCCAGCTGGAGCACGGTGCAGTTGAGCCACTGCCCGGGGCTGTGGATGGCGGCGCAGTCCACCAGATCAGCGCTTTTGTCGCGGCCGGTGATGCTGATGCCGTGCGCCGTGGCGGAAAATGAGGGCCGGACCTGATCGATGTAGCCGTCCATGACCTGATCGCCACCAATGAGGATCTGGCAGGCCATGCCCGCGGCAATGGGCAGCGCCTGAGCGCCGTTGACCCACTTGTCGGCCAGCGAGAGGGAGAAGGTCCCGGCGATGGCGTCCATCTGGCGGGAGACCTGCACGGAGGTCCAATAGGTCCAGTCCACGCCGTCGATGCGCAGGGTGATGTCGTCAGCCACGCAGCACCTCCAGCGGCTCCACGGGCACGAAGCCCGGATGGATAAGGTGATTACGGGCCACCAGATCGGCCTCCAGCGCCACGCCGCCGCTCTGGCGGTAGCAGAGGGCCAGTGATGGCAGCACGCAGGCCGGGGTGGCGGTCACCACTTCCGGCGCCCGCCGGGCGGCCTCAGCCAGCGTGGCCAGCGTGCCGGAACGCAGGCTGCCCAGAGAGGCGGCCAGCTCGATCTCCATACGGCGGATGCCGCTGGCCTGCGCCATATCCGGGATCACCGGCTCCAGCGCCAGAACCTCATCCATCGCATCACAAAAATCGTAGCGCAGTTGCTGCGCCTCGCTGCGGCTGGCAGGCAGGGCCGTGGTGGCGGCACGGGCCGATTCCACCAAGGCCAGACGGCGCACCAGACTCTCCACGGCCTGACCGTTGCTCTGGATCACCGCCCGCTGGGAGCCGACATTGTCCGGCACAGTCGGCAAAAAATCGGTGCGGGCCACACTGGCCCAGCGTCCGGACACGGCCGCATCAGAGAGGCCCGACTGGCTGCCGATGCTCCGCAGCACGCCCCAGAGATGCCGGCCCACGCTGGCCAGCGGCATGAGGTCATAGCCCGTGGCCGCGCCCAGCAGAACCGCCACAGTGGAGACATCGCCGTGCATGACGGCCTGCACCGTGCTCACGGCATCCACAATGAGGCTGTAGGTCTGGCTGACGGCCCATTCCGCCTGCCCGGCCAGACGCAGGGCGCTGTCGAAGCTGTCGCAGGCCAGCAGGCCTGCGGTCCCTGCTTCCAGCCGGGCACGAAGGCCCTGGTTGACGCTGGCGGCCGGGCTGTGCGGTTCGGCATCGCGACAGAAAAAGAGCTGGAAAACGGCCATGCCGCCATCCTGGGCGTTGTGCCGCACCTTGTAGGGGGCGGTCTGGCTGACCTGCACCTCGCCGTACCACGGGTGCACCAGCGTGCCCGGCCCCGGTTGTTGCAGGGCCGCTTCCAGCGCATCGCGGCGGCTCATGTAATCACTGCCCAGCACAAAGGCCTGGACCGTGAAGCGCCGCGGGGCACCGCCCATATCCTCCACGTAGGGGGCTTCGCGCTGGGGAAATTCATGCGTCACCGTGCGGCGGCCGCCTTCGCTTTCATCGGCTGTGACCCCGAAGGACACGCCCCGGAAGCTGGCGGCCCGCAGCCGCATCTTCCACAGATCCATCAGATGGCTCCCGCGTTGAGGATCCCGGCCTCGGCCACCTCGCCGCGCACGGACAGCCCGCGGCCCCGGCCGTCGCCTTCCAGGCGCATGCCCTCGGGGGCGATGATGCGCACCGTATTTTCCTGCCGGATGACTCGTTCACTGCGGACCAGCTGCATCATGGACTTGGCGCCGGGCACCATGTTGAGCGGATCGGACATGGGCAGGGGAGAGGTTGCGGCTCCCGAGGCTGTCCCTTTGCCGTCATCGTCGCTCCGGAAAATGCCGGTGATGGAGTCCAGCCCTTTGCCCAGCCAGCCCGTGAGCTTTGTCCAGCCTGCCTTCACACCATCCAGCAGACTGTCGATCCACTGGCCGCCGATGCTGTAGAGATCAATGCCCGTGAGGGTGGCCACCAGCTCGTTGAGGCCGTCCATGACCCAGCGGGCCGGATTGAAACTGACAAGCCATTTTATGACGCCCTGAACCCAGACCTGCTCGAAGGCTGCCTTGACCCCGGTACAAAGATTTTGGAAATAGGCGTACAGACCGTCCCAGTTTTTGTAGATGGCATAAGCAGCCCCGGCGATGGCAGCCACAGCGCCCAGGAACCAGCCCACGGGCGTGGCCAGCAGCGCCATGCCCAGCTGCCCGACGGACGCGATGAGCGCCCCCAGCGCCAGCGCCAGCCTGCCGCCCAGCAGGGCCGCCAGCATGGTCAGCGCATTGCCCCAGCCGCCGCACAGATCGGCCACATGCTGCAGCGCGCCGCCCAGACGGCCAAGCGCGGTGAAAAAGCGCTCCACAGACGCCCAGACCGCATCCAGATCGAGCCGCTCCACCCAGGCCTCAAAGCCCGCGCCCACGATGTCGCGCTGGACTTTCAGCCAGGCCTGGAACTTGTCCAGCAGGGTGGTGAGGGCCGGCAAAAAGGCTTTGCCCAAGGTGAGGCCCATACCCCGGAAGGTGGCGGCCACCCGCGCAAGCGAGAAATTGAAGTCCTTGCTGGCCTGCACGTCATCATCCGCAAGGACAAGCCCCAGCTCCCTGGCTTCCCGCCGCATGGCCAGCAGACCCGCACGGCCATTTTGCAGCAAATCCAGCAGGCGCGCGCCTTCCTCCCCGCCCAGCTGGTTCATGATGCCCGCGGCCTTGCCCATTTCGCCGGCATCGCGCATCTGTTTGACGCGGTCGGCCAGCTCCAGCAGCAGGCTGTCGGCATTCTTGAGCTCGCCTCGGGCATTTTTGGCGCTGATGCCCATGAGCTTGAGGATCTCGATATCGCCTTCTTCGCCGTTGGCGGCATTGACCGCCCGTTCCTGCAGGGTGAGCATGAGGCTGGCCAGCTCATCGGCCTCCACCCCGGCCAGGCGTGCCGCCCCGGCGTATTCCTGCCAGTTGGCGGTGGAGAGCCCCACCATGCTGCTGAACTTGCTCGCTTCCGCTCCGGCGGACGCGGCCTCATGGGCCAGAGCGAAGGCTCCGCCGCCGGCAGCGCCGAACAGCAGCGACAGGCGGCCCGCCAGCGCGCCCAGCCGCTCCAGGCCCGCCTGCCCCTCCTGCGCCACACCGTGCAGACTGCCGCCAAGGGCGCTCAGAGCGCCTGACAGCTTCCCGAAGCCGCCGGCCTGCCCCAGACGCCCCAGCGCCTGACTGGCCCTTTCGGTACGTTCGCGCACGCTGTCCATAGCCTGCTCGATACGCCGGAAGGGCGCGGAGACGCGCTCCACGGCATTGATGATCAGGTCGAAACGGCTTTGACGCGCTGCCATCAGTCTTTCTCCATGCGTTTGCCCAGTTCCGCCGTGCGTTCGGCCCACCAGACCAGATCACGGGCGGTCATGGCGTCCAGCTCCGACGGCGGCCAGTGATAGAGCCAGGCCAGCTGGATGACCGCCTCGGCCCAGTCTACCGGCCATCGCCCAAAAAACCCGCCACCACCTCGCCCACGCCGGCAAAGTCGCTCATGGACATCTGCCCCAGCACGCTGGGGGGCACATTGACCAGGCGGGACACCAGCAGCAGGATGTCGTCAAAGGTCATGTTGCGAATTTTGATGCCCTTCATGTCGCGCACCTGCGGCTCGCGGGTGAAGCGCAGCTCGGTGATGGTTTCGGTGCCGTGGGTCAGCGGCGTCTGCAGCCTGATGACGATGGGTTCCATAGTGCTCTCCTAGTTGCTTTCCACGGCTTCGCGCCGCGATTCGAAACGCACGGCGATCTCGCCTTCATCCGTGCTGCCGCTGCCTTCTGAGGCAAACCAGGCATTGGAGAGGGTGACCACCTTGCCGTTGTTGAGTTCCAGCGTGACGGTGACATTGTCGGCCGTCACCAGAGCGGCCAGATCCAGCGCATCGCTGTCCGTGACGGCCCCCTCGATGAAGGCCACCTGCGGCGTTTCCTTGTAGCCGTGCACGCCGTCGGCGCCGATGATGGCGTCACGTTTGGGCTTGCCCAGATTGTAGGTATAGGCGCCCTTGGCGTCGTACTGCTGGCCGTCCACCTTGACGTAGATGATGCCTGCCCGGCGATTGTTGGTACCGTTGCCCATGCTTCTCACCCCCCTTAGACGATGTGCCGGATGAGCGTCCCGGCCACTTCGAACTGGTTGACCAGATCAGGCCGCAGCAGCCAGTCCAGCCGGTTCTCGTTCTTGGCGTTGCGCTCGCAGAGCAGGGCGGCCTTGAACTGCTCGCTGCCTTCCACCAGGCCCAGCGGCAGCCAGGCGTCCATGAAGCGGGCGATGGCCTCGGCCCGGCCCAGCTTGGGCGTCATGATGGGCTGACTGGCATCATAGCGGGCGGCATCGGCATCCGAGGCCAGCTTGTGGCGCGGATATTTGGTCTTCAGATAATTGTTCCAGTCGTAGCGCAGGTAGGAGAGCGTCAGGGGGCTGTTGAGGGAAAGGAAGGCCTTGTCCTCGGCGCCCAGATCGTTGAGGCGATAGGTGGTGATGCACTTTTGCAGGCGCACTGTGCCGTCCGGGGCCACATAGCGGGTGGAGACGCCCTCGAAGAGGGCCTGGTTCTTTTCGGGGAAGTCGGTCCAGCGGTCGGCAAGGGCAGGGGCCAGCACGCCCGGCACCAGCAGAGTGTTGAAGCCCCGGGCAGGATCGTTGTTGCCGTAGTAGGCGATGACGCCCGCCGTGGCGGCCGCGTCTTCCCACGGGGAGGTGGGGCTGCCCTCGGAGGCGAAGACGGTCAGATGTTTGTCATTGCGTTCGCCCGCGAAGGTGGTCACCTCGCCGAAGGTGCCGCGCCTGACCACGATGGCCTGCCCGTCGATCTGGCGCAGGGGACCCCAGCGGTCCGCCAGCTCATCGCGCAGGGCAGCAAGGCTGGCACTGTCCGTCCACGGCCAGGCGATGACGTGGTACTGATCATTGGCCATGGCCGCGATGACCGGAGCCGGGTCAGGATTGCCGGCGCCGCCGGTCATCTTGGTGATGCTGAAGGTCAGGCCGCCGGGCTTGTCCTCGTCGTAGTACGAGATGCGCAGGTCGATGTCGTTGCCGCACTCGCCCTTGTGCCGGGCGGTCAGGCTGACCTCGCCACCACTGAAGGTGGCCGTCACGGGCAGGCTCGTGTCGGCATTGATGGCATTGGTCAGATTTTCGGCCACGGCAGAGGCCTCGGCTGCCAGAGGTGCGGCGGCACGCACCAGCTTGCCGTTGATGTAGAGGCAGAGCGGTACTGCGTTGACGCAGGTGCCGCTGATGGTCAGCGCCCCCTTGGCGGCCGTGCCTTCCTCGGCATCCCTGACGCCGATGGCCAGCATCCTGGTGATGCTGTTGGCATTGAGGTAGGCGGCACACATGGCGGCCAACTGACTGCCCTCGCCAAAGAGGGTGGCGGCCTGTTCCGCGCTCATGGGGCGCTGCACGCTGCCTTCCTCGACCGTGCCGCCGTCGAGCATCTGACCCACCACAAGTACGGTATAGGGCATGACGGCCGGGTCATCGGACGCGCCGGAACCGTCGAACTCGGCATAGGCAAAGGGCAGACGAACCGTATCGGACAGGGTATTGAAGGCGATGGACATTTACTCCTCCCTGGCGGCGGGCTTGGGCTGCACGTCGCCTTCCTTGAGGCGGCGCAGCCAGAAGGCGGAACGGGGGACGAGCGCGCCCTCGGGCGGCAGGTACTGGCCGGACTGCGGATCGGCGATACGCAGGGGCCGGCCATCGCGCACGGCGGGCACGACAAGCATGGTGGTGGGGTGAGACATCAGTTTTCCTCCGGGACAAAGGTTACCTGTGAGATCATGTCCACCCGGTCATCACCGGGGTGGACGTACCAGTCCGTATGGGCCAGCAGAAAATCGGCCAGCTCCGGGGGCACGACGGGCCAGCGGTATTCCAGATCAAAGTTCAGGGTGGCCACGCCGTACTCGCGGGCGCCGTCGGTCGCGATGCCCAGCTCGGTGCCGGTGTGGGTGATGGAGAGCAGGGTGTCCGCCGGGTGCGTACCGCGAACCAGCGGCAGGGGCGCGGGCAGGCTGGCGTCCACGATGGCGCCCATGGCCCGGCCGATGACGTCCAGCCGCAGCACGGCCCGCTCCGTCTGCAGACAGAGGGCGTCCAGCGTATCGTCCACGGCCTCCAGCTCCCCGCCCAGCAGCTCAACGGCCAGGGAGATGACCCGCTCCTGCGGTTCGGGCCGCGTATCGGACTCCACGCGCTGCTCGCTGACGGTATAGACCCCGGCCGCCGGAAGCTCGTTGCGGAACCAGTGCTCCATGCGGTTGGGCCAGATCCGGGCAGCAACGAGACCGGCCAGTCCATCATGCTCGCGCATGACCTGACAGACGGCCCGGCGGATGAGCGTGCGGGGATGGACGCCGCCCCAGGCGAACAGGACGTCAGACATGGGCGGCCTCCAGCAGCCTGCACTCCAGCAGGCCGTAACCGTCGTCCATGACGCTCAGGATGCGATACGGTCTATTCCGGACAGTGACTCGGTCGCGGGCGCACAGATCCCTCCCCAGAGCTGTCTGGACATCGCGGCAGGACAGCTGCAGGGCGGGGGACACGTTCACCACAGGGGCGGACGCCTGACCGGGCTGCACATCGACCCCCGGCTGGCCATACAGGGCGCGCAGCTCGTGGGGGTGACCGGCATCATCGTAAAGCATGACGGTGCATGCCGGCCCCAGAGCACTTTGCAGAATGCGCTGGGTATCGTCTTCCAGCACGGCATCAAAGGGAGAAGGCTGGCTCACGGGCGCTGACTCCTGGAAACGAAGTTGACCTTGAGCATTTTCGTCAGAAGCGTCCAGGCACGTGTTTCATGAGCCAGACGCTTGGCAAAAAACTCGTTCATCTCGATGCTCAGGGCCTTGGAGACATTGGGCAGGCCGAAGAAACTCATGAAGCTGGGGCCAAAGAGCATTCTGGGGTGCTCCTGTTCGGCAGTGCGCGCCCAGACCTGCCCACGGGCCATCCAGACAGCGGCTCTGCCGCTTGATGTGGCCAGAATCCCCCACTTGCCGCCCGGCTGGATGCGCCGGGTACGATGGGCTTTGAGCACACGCACGGAAACAAAGGTCTTGCGCTGCGCGGCGCCAAAAGCGGACAGCGGCAGGCTGGCGTGATTGCGATAGACCAGGGATCCCTGCTGGTTCTTGCCGCTCTGGGCTTCGTGAACCTTTAGGGCAGCATCTACGTCTTCCTTTTTGGTGTAGTAGCGGTCGCGTATTTCCATGGAGATGAGCGAGCGCATGTGTTTCAGCGTCCGGTTGATGGCCCGCTGATTGGCAACCTTGAGGCGGGAGGATCCCAGACGAAATTCCTCCCCTCCGTCATCCAGCCATCTACGGGCTTCTTCAACATTCATTTTTATTGCCAGAACGTCCATGTCATGCCCTCTGATCGTCTTTTTCCAACAGGTTTACGCGTACATTGAGCTGTTCCAGTTCATCATAACATTGTTTATGCGCCGCATTGTTGCCGGTACGGTCGGCAAAGCGTTCCGGGCAGACACGCTGCTGCTTGAGCACCTCTTTGAGCATCTCGTTTCTCCTTCAGCGTTTGTCCCTGCGGGCATCGAGGCTTTTTTCCAGCAGGGAAACGCGCAGGTTGAGATTCTCCAGCACGGCGTAAAAGCCCTTGTGGGCCTCATCATTGCGCTGCCGGTCCGCATAGCGGGTGGGGCATTGCTGCTGATGCTCCACCATGCGCCGGATCAGACTGACCAGTTCGCGCAGGCCCAGGCCCAGAAAGAGCATGACCAGGGCGCATACGCCCGCCAGCACATCCTTGTAGGTCATGGGATCGACCATCACATGCCCATCCCCAACGTCATGAGGCCGGACAGGCGCAAAAACGGCTCCAGCACCAGCCGGGCGACGTGCATGGGCCTGCCGGGATCGATGATGCTCAGGGCCATATCCACCAGCGCCAGCCCGGCAAAGAGGCAGAGCAACACCAGCAGGGCCGTGCGCAGCGGACCGGGCAGGCGCGGACGCCTGCCGATCCGGCGTTCCGGCGGGAGGATGCCGCACGGGTCGCGGTGTTCATCCTCGGTGGGGCAGCCGCGCGCCAAGGGGACGTCATCGGGTTCAGGACGGATCATGCAGGGCCTCCATGCGGCGCACATAGGCCCGCAGCGCACGTTGACGATCCCGGCAGGCGTTCCACGCCGCCTCCACGGTCAGCACATAATCCACATAGGCCCGTCCGGCGTCATCCGCCCGTCCCGCGGCAATGGCGGGCAATACCTCCCGGGAGATGGCCGGGGGCGGGCAATCCTCCAGCAGCTCAAGGGGCGGGTTCGCCACGACCAGCCTCGATGGCGTCGAACAGGCGGTCATACTCGCCAAAACGCTGCTCAAGAGGCAGGTCAGCAGCAGCCTTTGCAGCACGGGCATAGTCGCGCTCCTTTTCCGCCGTTTCCCGGCGGGCCTTTTCCCATTCGGACAGGGCCTCGGCGGCGGCCTGCGTCCGGGTCTCGCCGATACGCAGGGATTCCCGCAGCTGGGCGGCCTCTTCCCGGGCCGCGCCCAGATAGAAGACGGCCAATCCGGCGGCCGCCACGGCCCCGAGCCAGAACGATGCCTGCAGGGGACTCACCGCACCTCTCCCCAGAGGATGCCCAGCGCCATGCCCAGACAGCGGACGGCCCGGCGGTCCCAGCCCAGCCCGTAACGGGCGTACTTGCTTCGCGTACCGTAGTAGCGCAGGCGCTGGGCGCTCAATTCGATGATCAGAGCGGCAGGCTCGCAATGCGAAACGGCCGCCCGGCTCTTGTCGCCAATGATGCCGTCCACGGCCACGGAGTGCCCCAGGGCGTTGAGCGCCTGCTGCAGCAGCTTCGGGGCCGCGCCCGGGCCGGGATTGAAAACCATGTCCGCATAGATGAAGGCCGGAGCATCGGGCAGCAGGTGGCAGCCGTTGGCCCGCCAGTAGGCGTCCTCCCAGAGGCGGCGGGCGTCCTCCCGTTCCAGCAGGCGCACGTCGCGGGCATCAATGATGCCGTTGCCGTCCTTGTCCGGCAGGATGTCCCGGTTGTAGTGGAGGGCAAATCCCCACTTGGTGGGGCCGCCCGCGTCCTCGGGATCATCGGTGTAGGCATCCCGTCCCTCGGCCCGCATGCAGAAGTCAAAGGCCAGATCCATCAGTCGCCGCTGTTCCATGTTATCCTCGCAAACAAGGCTGACGGGCCGCGCGCCCCGTGCAGGCGCACGGCCCTCGGGCAGGGGAGGGAGGCTAGTCTCCCGGGGTGGAGGCCGCCGCAGCGGCCGCGCCGTAGCCAAAATTGATGCGGCAGAGCACCGTGGCGTCATTGGCCCGGGCATCGGCCCAGGCCGTGCCCACGAACGGCGTGCCGGAGGTCTTGGTCAGGGTATTGTCACTGGCCAGGTACAGGGGCTCGCCCTGTTTGGGGGTCTCGCCGGCCTTTTTGGGCAGGGCAAAGACGCCCTCCACCTCGCAGGCCCCCACTTCGTTGGCCGGGATATCGGTACTGGCCACGGCCACCATGCCGGTGAGCACGACCAGCTCGCCGCCCAGCACGGCCTTGCCGGGAGTGTGGTGGATACAGCGGCCCATGGAACGGGAATTTTGCATGATGTTGTCCTCCTTTTCTATGCCGTGGCCTTGGCGAGAGTGATCCAGCGCAGGGCCTTGGCGCCCACGTCCATGCGGACCTTGGTTTCGAAGCCGTCGGTATCGAAATTGTCGCGGCTCTCGATGTAGGGAGCCTGCACGCCGCCCAGGAAGAAGACCTTGACGGTGCTGCGGGCCGCGGCCAGATACCATGTGGTGGCCCCGGCCAGATCCAGACGGCGGTCATAGATGCGCCGGAAGAAGTCGCCGCCGTAGGGATTGTGGACCAGCGGCTGTGCCTGCGTGCCCACCACCGGCCCGGCAGTGATCTGGGTGTTGAAGAAGGACTCGCAGGCGGTCTTGAGGCCGATGGGCGCGAGGAAGAAGCGGGGCTGGATGGTCACGACCTTGCCGAAGCTGTCCTGCTGCAGCTCCATGCCGGTGACCACAGCGCCCAGATTCTCCACCGTGGGCGTGCCGCCCTTGCCGGAGAACAGGTTGAGGTGGGCGCTGTCGAACAGGGGCTTGCCGTCGCCCATCTTGAGGGCCGTATCGGTCAGGGCCTGATAGGCCACATCGCCCACCAGTGCCGCGCAGGCCTCGCCGTACATGCGCGGCATGTCGGTGAGGGCGCCCAGATCGTCGTTGATGATGGCCTGACGGGAGATCACCAGCTTGCGGCCAAAGGTCTCCACGCGATATTCCTCGGCATTTTCAGCCAGGCGGCCGTCGGTGTATTCGCCGTACTCGGGGATCTTCTTCAGCGTCACGTCGCCTTCCAGGCCCAGGGCCTTGCCGGCCTTGAAGTCCGTGGCCGTGCCGGTCTCGCACCAGTCGCGCCAGGTCTCGGGCGCCTGCTCGTAGGCCTCCATGAGCGTGCGGCGGCTGGTCTCCACCAGCAGCTGGGGCATGTCCGTGGTGGTCAGGGCGCGGCCCACGATAGTGCGGATGTCGCCACCGGCACGCTGTCCGGAGCGGAGCAGCATCTCGCGGGCGATCTCGCGCAGGGTCAGGCCCTGCAGTTCATCCGCGCCGGGCGCGGGCTTTTCCAACTTGGCGCCGCAGCGCAGCAGCAGACTGTCCTGCACGGCGGCCCGGAAGGATTCCTTTTCCGTGCGGCCCACGCTCACGACCTGAAAGCCGGGGCCGAAATTCTGGCGCTGCGCCACGATGTCCTCCACCTGTTTGCGGGCACGGCCAAGGCTCATGCCCGAGGAAACCAGTTTGTCCTCCTGATCCGGGGAGAGCTGGAAGCTGCGGGCCAGTTCCCGGATGCCCCGGATGCGCTGGCGTTCCAGCTGCTGGCCGAAGCGCTGACGCTGCCCCGGGGTGAGGCCGGCCATGAGCCTGGCCAGCACGGCGCTGCGGCAGGCGTTTTTGTCATCATCGCCCTCGCGCTGGTCCTCTTCCGGCTGCTGGCCGTCTTCACGGCCCGCCTGTTCGGCCTCGGCTTCATCCAGCAGGGCGCCCAGATCGTCCACCAGCTGTTCCAGCTCGGCATCGTCGAGCTGTTCCGGTTCCACCGTGGTCCCGGCATCATCCGTGACCACGGCCTGGCGGGGTTCGCCTTCCGGCGCGGGCTTTTCCTCAGGGTCTTCACGCAGCCCCAGCAGGGCGCGCAGTCTGGCCGCGATATTGCCGCGCTCATGCTGCCCGGATTCCTTGGACATGGCTCTCTCCTTTTTGCCCTTCCGGGCAGGTTGCAGGTTGTTGATGGCGGAACGCATCTTGGCAAGGCTGTCCGCCCCGACGGGCACGCAGGACAGCTCCAGGAGGCGCCACTGTGTGGTCACACGCAGCGGGCCTTCGTAGGTGGTGCCTTCGATGACGGCCACCTCGCCCGCCCGGATGCGCTGATACGCGATCACGTCGTAGCCCACGGACACATCGGTAAGATGCCCCTCCACCACCTTGCGGAACGGGGCCTCGCCGTCCGGGGTGGCCGAGAAGACGGCCCGGCCCACCAGCTGCGGGCCCTGCGGTCCGTCTTCCACACGGATGTGGTCAAAGCTGCCCACGATGTCCCCGGCATGCTCGCGGCTGTGGCAGTCCAGCAGGGGCACCCGGCCGGACTCGGGCAGCTGGCAGCCGCTCATGAGCAGGACCTCGCGGATGGGCTGCCATTCCTCAAAGTCGAATACGGTGACCGCTGCCTGGGTGGAGGCCACCACCTCCACGGATCGGGTGGATTCGTCCAGCGTCAGCGGGCGCCCATCGCCCAGAGGGGTGGCACGGGTGACAAACGACATGGGGATGCCTCCTATTTTTCGGCGCTCTCGCTGGCGCCCAGCTTGGCGGGGTTGTTGGCCAGCCCGGTGCTCACCGCGCCGGTGGTGGCATCGATGCCGTGCGCGGCACAGAGACGGGCCCAGGCGGCGCGCTGTTCCACCACTTCCTCGGGGTCGCGACCATCGCCAAGGATGACCATCTGGGGAGACAGGATGCCCGCATTGATGCCGTCGATCTGCGCCTTGCCGTCGCGCAGGGGATCCACGCTGGGCATGCCCGCGGGTATCCACATGGCCCGCTGATAGCGGTGTTTGTTTTGCCAGTAGCCGGGCAGGTAGTCCTGGGTCAGCGCCTCGCAATCCAGCCAGCGCCGGAACACGGGGCGGATGAGATGCTGCTCGGCCCGGAACTGGTGGGGCACGAGGAACATGGCAAAGTCGTTGCGGCTGGCCTTGCTGGTGGAATAGTTGATGGCCGTGTAGTCGCCGGAAAGGATCTCGTAAGGCAGGTCCATGCAGATGGCGACCATGCGCAGGGTGTGGCGCACGAAACGGTCGAAGCTGTCGCCCGGGCGCTGGCTGGGCGGCGCGAAATTTACCTGCTCGCCGTCATTGAGGTACTCGACGGTCATGTCCTCGAGGCTCTCCACCTCTTCGCGCAGGGCACCGGAGAGGCCGCCCGGCGCACGGGTGAGCTGGGAGAATTGCGGATCGCCGCTGCTGACGAAGGCCAGCCACTTGGCGGCCATCTTGGCCGCGCCCAGCTCCGCCGAGGTGTAGTCGTCCATGTCCCTGGCCATGAGGATGGCCGGAGCGAAAGGGGTCACGCCACGCAGCTGACCGGGACGCAGGGTCTGAAAACCGTGCAGCACGTTGCAGGCCGGCTCGCGCCACGTCCGCAGCTGGCGCTCCCAGCCGAAGACGGTCTGGAAATGATAGGCCAGCGGCTCACCGGTCCAGATGTCGTATTCGATGCCCTGCCAGATGTCGCTGTCCGGCTCCTGGCCCTCGATGCGCCAGCTGGACAGGTTCTCCGGCTCGTAGAGCTGCAGGCCCAGCAGCCCGCGGCGGCTGTCCCGCGGGCGGGCAAAGCGCAGCAGGTACTCGCCGCACTCGCACTCCTGCCGCTTGCAGAGCTGCTGGATCTCGTAGAAGTGCAGGCGGCCCGCCACATCGGCATGTTCCATCCAGGCCCGGAAGCGATCCTCGATATGCTTGCGGGTGGGGATGTCCGGCGTGCCGTCGGGCAGGGTGGCCAGCGACTGAAAGCGGGAGCCGCCACCCACGCTGAAGGCCACCATGGCATTGACGGCGCGGGCGAAGGGGGGGAAGTTGCGCACGAGGTCACGCACGCGGGCACGCATGCGTCCGCTGTCCATGCCCAGCAGCTGGTTGAAATCCGCGTTGGCGGGCATCCAGTTGCCGATGCCCCGCGGACTGGCCGCTCCGCTGTAGCCGGAGCGAGCCTGCCGGGCCTGTCTGCCGATGCAGCTGCGGGGGGGCCGCCGGGCGGCCCTGCCGACAGGCCGCATCATCCCCGCCCTCCGTTCCGGGCCACGCGCCGAGCCCGATAGGGCGCGATGCCGTCTTCCTTGTCCGCTTCGCGCTTGACCCAGTCCAGGAGGGAGCGGAAGTCGTCAAGGCTGCGATAGGTGAAACTGCGACCGGCAATGGAGTAACTGCCGAACTGGCGGAACGCAGGGGACTGCAGGTCCTCCCGCATTGTTTCGTAGAGATCTCTCCAGTATCCGGCCATAAAAAACTCCATGCAAAAATCTTTCAGACCTTTGCATGGAGCTAGCATGTTTATGAGAGAAGTGTAAACACTTTCCGATTTTGTCCGGTTTTGTCCTATTTTGTCCGGTTTTGTCCTATTTTGTCCGGTTTTGTCCGGTTGTTCCCCGCTTGTGATTGGGGCGCAACGATCCGGGTGATTTTTGCTGCCCGCTGATCCTGCCCGAAGGGCTGGGCCGCGTCCGCCTGCTGACGCTGCACACAGGCCAGCAGGCTTTCCAGCATGGCCTGCATGTCGGCCAGCTGGCGTTCCAGAGCTTCCACACGCTGGTCAAGGGGGCTAGGCATGAGGGAGCTCCTCGCAGGGCAGGGGCACCGGCTGGCAGCCGCGCTCCAGCGCGTGCAACACATCCGCATTGTATGGGGCCAAGGCGGCATCGTTGCGGGCGATGAGTCGTTCCTGCAGGCGCAGGACGATGCCGCAAAGTTGTTCGTGGTGGGACAGTTGCCGCTGGAGAGCCTGTTCAAGCTGATGGAGACGGCGTTCAAGCTGGGCAATGGTGGGTTGAGACATAAGGCACCTCGCTAGTTGGGATTGGAAAACAAAAAAGGCGGTATGACGCTCCCCAGCTAGCGAGCTGCCGGGGCCTCACGGACACCCGGACGTCATACCGCCGAAATCTGCCAAAAGCAGTTGGCTGCAACATAGTGGAAATCTGCATGGCCGTGCCTTGGGAGCAGGGCTGGCGGCAGACGCGCCTCGCTAGTTGGGAAAATCAAGGTGCCTGAAGCGGGGAGAGGTGTCAAGGGCAGGCATGAGATACCTTGACAACATGTATCCAAGTAGATACATTTTCCCCATGAACATCCTCAAGTTTTCCCCGGAATTCGGCCAATGGCTGTCAGCCCTGCGAGACATCCGGGGCAAGGTGAAGATCCTTGCCCGGCTGGAACGTGCGGAGCAGGGAAACTTTGGCGATGTGAAGCCGCTCGGTGAGGGACTGTGCGAGATGCGGGTGCACTATGGCCCGGGATATCGCATCTATTACACCCAGCGGGGAGAGATCGTATATCTGCTGCTGGTTGGCGGCGACAAGTCCAGCCAGACACGGGACATTGCCCGGGCAAGGGCCATGATGGAGGACGACTGATGGACGAAAGCAGGTTCCGCGTTTTTGATGCCGCCGAATTTCTGGATAGCGAAGAGGCCATTGCGGCCTATGTTTCCGACGCCATGCAGGATGCCGACCCTGACCGCCTGCTCACCGCGCTGGCCACAGTGGCCCGGGCGCGCGGCATGTCCCGTCTGGCCGAAGCGACCGGCCTGGGCCGGGAAAGCCTGTACAAGGCCCTGCGCCCCGGAGCCAAGCCGCGTTTTGACACCATCCTGCGTATCATGAAGGGGCTGGACATCCGCCTGCAGGCCACGGTCATGCCCTGAACAGGGCCGGATGCGGCCCGGTCACGCGACGCTGGCGGGGCGCTCCGTCGTGCCGGTGGGAAGGGCGGCAAGCTGCCGCTCCCGCCACTCCCGCAAGCGGGCCTCGTCGGCGCACCAGCGACCGCCGATCTTGCCGGCGGGCAGGCCATAGTGTTCCACGTAGCGCAGCACGCTTTTTTCCGAGCAGCGCAGGGCGGTCGCGATCTCGCGCAGGCCGTGGAGCAGGCGTCCCTGTTCCACGCGCATGGCGGATGCGCCGGAGATGTCGCCGTCTGTCGTGGTAAAAGCCATGCTGTCGTCCTCCCTGGGCTTACCATCTGTGCGCCGGGGCTTCGGGCTGCGGGCGTTTCTTTGCCTTGGGCCTCGGCGTTTCGCTCTGCATCCGGGCCTGCGCCTGCAATTGCAGGATATGGTGCGGCAGGCTGGGCGTCCAGGAGGCGTCAGCCGTTGCGGCTGACAGCATGAGGCAGTCCAGCAGGTGGTTGTCCTTGTGTTCCCGCACCCAGACGAGGTTCCCGTTCTTGCGCACCAGCCGCTCGGCGCAGAGCTGGGTGGCCAGCGTTTCGTCGGCTTCGGCATGGAAGCGCAGGGGCTGGCGGCTGTCGGCATTGAGCAGGCGGCCCATGTCCGTGGTCTTGAAGGCGCCGCTGTCGATGAGATAGAGGCGCAGGCCGCCGGGGATGGGGCGGCCGTTGTGCGGCAGGCGTTCGCGGATGACCCAGCGCACCGGCGCGGCCTGCGGGCGGCTGGCGCCCTTGCAGGCATGGACCACGCCGCCGCCATTGGCGCGCACCCACATGTAGACTTCCTCGGTGCGGGTATAGACGCCCTCGGTCTCGGTGCCGCCGGAGTCGATGCCGGCCCGCCAGATGGGCATGCGCTCTCCGGCATCCGTGCCGTCCGTGCCCTGCACGGGATACCACGTGTCAAAGACCAGGGCGGCCACCTCGTCCCAGCTGCTCAGGGAGCCGTAGTCGATGACGTAGCTGGCCAGGCTCGGCATCCAGGCGCGCACCAGATACCAGAAGCCGTGCTTCTGCACATCGATGCCGCAGGTCAGGGCCACGGCCCCGTGGGGCACGGTGCGCGGGGGCAGGCGCGGATCGCGCCGCTCCAGCACATGCTCCACATCGGTTCGCAGCTCCACCGGCGACCAGGGCAGGCCCAGGTCGTCGTTGTAATACTGGCGCTGCACGGTCGCATCGTCGCTGGCCTCGGCGACGGCCCGCCGGGCCGCCAGATCGGAGAGGCTCACGAAGCGCGACAGGACAGCGGGCATGTGGAAACCGATGCTGCGGGCATCGCGCACCTCCGGGGCCGGTTCAAAGGCCGCGCCCGTCCAGACGTAGGGCCGCCAGCGACCGGCGGCCACGGCCAGATCGCGGGAGTGGTCGCTCCAGAGATAGTGGCAGTGCGGACAGCGGTAGCGGGCCAGTTTGCGGGAGCGAATGAGGCGCGTGTCCGTCTCGCCGCCGGGCACCACGATGTGGCCCACGTCCATGAGCTGGACATGACGGCAGGCCGGGCAGGTCACCTCGTAGCACATGAGCTGGTCCACCTGCTCGGTGATGCCCCGCCAGATGGACGAGCTTTCGTCGCCCTTGGGCTGGCAGGCCCGGATGATCTTGGCGAAGTCGCCATAGGAGCGGGTGCGGCCCTTGAAGTCCTGCAGGGGAGAGGAGTCGCCGCCGCCGCTGTAGAGATCCTCCTCGTCCACGATGAGGTCCTGCACGGTGATGGAGGCGCGCTGGCTGGGGGATTCGGCCGTGGCCAGCTCGATGCTGGTGCCGTCCCGGAGCAGGATGTTCTCGCGCCGGTACTTGCCCACCATGCGGCGCAGCAGGGGGCTGCCCTGGAGCATGGGCCGCAGCTTCTTCTCCACCACGCGGTCGCGGGACTCGCGGGTGGGCATGGTCAGCATCTTGATGCCCGGCCGGTAGTCCATGGCCCAACCCAGGCAGGCGTAGAGCAGGAGGGTCTTGCCCACCTGCAGGGAGCCGCAGACCACCACCTCGCGCACGCGCGGATCGCCGAAGGCGTCCATGGGACCGGCCAGAAAGGGCGAGACATCCAGCCGCAGCGGACTGCCGCGGTAGATGCCGTCCTGCACGATGAGGTAGCGGCTGGCCCATTGCGAGACGCTCAGCCGCTCGCGCCGGGCAAAGATGCGCCGTTCGGCCTCGCAGAAGCGGATGTTCACGCGTCCTCCCCCTCGGGCGGCAGAGCGTCGCCGCTGTCGCCATCTTCCAGCAGAAATTCCCGCTCGCCCGACCAGGCGTCCATCCAGATTTCCGTGGTCTCCAGCCACCACTGCACGAGCTCGCGCAGCTTCGCCTCCTCGCCGCCTACCAGATGGATCATGGCGGCCCCGTGCAGGTGGATGAAGTTACGCACCTCGTTTCGGAAGAACAGGGCGCGAGCGCCCAGATCACGCTCGTGATCGGCACGGGGCATGAGCAGGCCCTGTTCCTTTTCCAGCTTGAGGCGGGCACGCTCGGCCTGGTATTTTTTGAGTTCCGCGTCCGCCGACAGGCGGCTGGTGGTGGCATCGGCCAGCTGCCGGTCGGCCACCTGCCCGGCGGGCGTGAGATGGGCGCTGGCGTAGCCCAGCAGGGCGGTTTCATCGAACCAGCCTTCCGGCGTCCGGGGCACCTTGCGCGCCTTCACGTCCCGGTTGAACTGGCTCTTGCTGCACTTGTAGCCCGCGTCCTTGAGGTAGGCCACGGCATCCAGCTGGGTCTTGCAACTGCGGGCGGCGCTCTGCCCCTGACGTCGGGCCAGCTCGCTTTCCAGCGCCTGCCGGGCACGATTGAATCCGCCCACATTTTCTGGCGTGGGGTTTTCCTTCATGCGTTTCTTGGCCTCTTCCTTGGCGCGCAGGAGAAAGGGCAGGTCTGTCTCGGCGGACTGCCGGGCCAGACGCAGCAATTCGTCATCAGCAGGCATGGGGCACTCCCCTGATGAGGGCCATCTCGGCAAAGGGGCGCACGCCTTCTTCCAGCAGTGCCTCGCGGCCCGTGGCTTCTTCCCAGCGCCGGACGATCACGTCGGCAAAGCGGGGGTCAAGCTCCATGGTGCGACAGATGCGGCCCTGACGCTCGCAGGCCATGAGCGTGGAGCCGGAGCCGCCAAAGGGATCCAGCACCACGTCGCCGCGCTTGCTGCTGTTGGCCAGCATACGCTCGATGAGAGCCACCGGCTTCATGGTGGGGTGGTCGGCATTGCGCTGTGGCTTGGCCTCACAAAAGACGGTTCCGGTGAGCACCTCCACCCGCACATCCCTGCCGCTGATGCGCACGATGCGCTCGCCGTCCATGATGTGCCAGCAGGCTTCCTCGCCCGCCTCGCGCACCGCTGCCGGAAAGGCGTCCTGCACGGTGGTCTGCTTGCGGTCGCCGTACCAGACATGGGGCGCGCCCGGACGCCAGCCGTAGAGGATAGGCTCGTGCTGCCAGTGATAGTCGGCGCGGGAGAGCACACCCGTGTTCTTGCGCCAGATGAGGCAGCTGGCCAGCTTGAGGCCGGCCTGTAGGTACGCCTGCCGAAAGGCCACGCCCAGCTGGCCGGCATCAGCATGCGCCACATAGACAGCGCCGCCCTTGCGCACGACGGCGGCGATCCGCTGGAAAACGCGCTGCAGAAAGGCGGCAAAGGTCTGATCGCTCATTGCGTCATTCTTGATCTTCCCGGCCTTTCCCTCATAGCCCACGTTGTAGGGCGGGTCCGTCCAGATCATATCAGCCTCCATGCCCTGCATGAGAGCCGCGTAGGCTTCCGGGAGGGTGGCGTCCCCGCAGAGCAGGCGATGCCCGCCCAGCAGCCAGACATCACCGGGACGGCTGACGGGATGCATGGGCGGCTCGGGAGCGGCATCCAGGGCATCCTCGTCATCCAGAGCCAGTGCCCCCAGAAAACGGTCCAGTTCGCGCGGCTCGAAGCCCGTGAGGCTCAGGTCAACGTGCAGGGTCTGCAATTCCGCCAGCTCGCGGGACAGCGCCGCCTCGTTCCACGTCGCCCATGTTGCCGATCTATTGACCAACAGCCGGAAGGAGCGCACCTGCGCGTCGTCCAGATCGTCCACCAGCAGCACGGGCACGCTGGTCAGGGCAAGCTGCCGTGCAGCCTTGAGGCGTAGGTGCCCGTCCACCACCTCACCGTCGGCCCGCACCAGCAGGGGAACGCGGAATCCGTAGCGCTCTATGGCCGCCACCATGCGCTCCACGCAGGCATCGTTATTGCGCAGGGGGCGCTCGCAGGCGTGCAGACGTTCCACGGGCCAATACGCCAGGGTGTTCTTTTCCATCAGTTCTCTTCCGTATCAATTGTCGTTTGTGTGGCCCCGTCATCCGACCGGGAAGTTGTTTCACCGTAGATTTCCCGCCGCACCGTGTCGCCGTAGCGGCACAACCAGTCCATGAGACGACCGAGATCAGTCAGCGACCAGCGCTCTTGCCCCACAATGCGGAAATCGCCGTCATCGGTGGGCAGGGCGGCCAGGCCGGCACGCATGAGCACGTCGAAGCAGCCATACGGTCCGTGAGGCCGAGACAGCCACAACGCGCCGCCCGCAGGTCCGACAGCCCCCTGTCCTTTCCCGCCGCCCTTGTTGTCCATCTGTTCAGCGGGCATGGTCTCACGGGCCTGTTCCCTCTCCGGGGGAAGGGCGGGGGAAGGCGTCGCATCCGCGCTCTGCGGGATTGTCTGCGCAAAGACAGGGGGCAGGCCGATGCGTAGCCAGTCCGCGATATTCCAGCCCTCACGCACGGCGTCGCCGGGATCCTTGCCGCTGGGCACAGGCCAGCGCCGGGCCGTGCGGTAGGTCTGCGCCCAGAAGGGCATGCCTCTGGCGCCGGCCCGCTGTCCTTTCTCATCGGGCTGGTCAAAGTCCAGCGCCACGAGGATGCACAGCGCCCGGCGCAGGACGGCATGTGCCACGGTGTCCGGGCGGCCAAGGCTGGTCCCGGCCGCAAAGGCCCCGACATCCAGACCGGCGGCCTCGGCGGCTGCGGCGCAGGCGATGGCGTCCAGCTCGCTTTCCACCACCACGAACGCCCTGGCCTCGGGGCGCAGCAGCAGGGGCCGCATGCTGGAACCGGGCACCACCACGTATTTCATGTCCGCGCCGAAGCGGGCGCGCGCTTCCTCATCCCTGCGGATGCGCAGGCGCAGCACCGCGCCGTTATCGTCCAGGGCGGGGATGACCAGGCCGGACGGTATCCACAAGGACTTCTTGCGGCCCCTGGCATTGGTCTCCGGCGGCAGGCCCCATGCCCCGCGATCCCGATGATAGCCGTCCTTGCCGTTCTCGCCGGGCAGCCAGCCCAGGCGGTAACGCTCCACCGCCATCCGCTCGATGCCGCGCATGGCCAGGCGCATGAGCTGCACATCGTCGCCCAGCAGGCGCTGGTGAGCGTAGTCCAGCAGTTTGGCGGCGTGTTCCCCCCAGGCGGAACAGGGCAGCGACGCCTCGGTCGGCGTCCACTCTCGGGCACGTTCACGGCGTGGCATGATGGACGTGGGCAGCGGCGCGCGTTCCCTGCCCAGACGCCGGCAGGCCTCGGCATAGCTCAGACCATCGAAGTCCCGCAGGAACTGGATGCAGTCCCCGCCCTTGCCGCACTGGCGGCAATACCACGTCCCGCCCTCGCCCTGGGCCGGCCAGAAGCGAAAGCGATCCTTGCCGCCGCAGGCGGGACAGGGGCAGGCGTATTCGCCGCCGTGCGTTCCGGCCACCTTGACGGCCTTCAGGCCGTGCTGTTGGACAAGCTGCTCTATCATCACCATCATCCTGCCATGGGCATGGCATCATCCTGTCCGCAATATTTTGCAATGACATGTTTTTTTCAAAAAACAGGACGATGTGACCATTCTTCTGAAGAACTTTTTTCAAAAAAGCGCTCGCGCACATGCGAAAGAATTATGGCAAAAATGGTCACATCATCCTGCGGCAGAAGATTCCCCTTGTATTCCAAAGGGGTTCAGGCAGGACGGACAGAAAATGCCCTCCCGTATGCTCCTGCGATGGTCCTGTTACTCGTCCAGTTCGTGCTGCGTCTGGCTGGAGACGCTGATGCCGTAATAATAATAGATGCCGCCCTTGCGCTCGCGCTGGAACTTCTCCAGCATCATCTTGCCAAAGGCTTTCTGCGAAACGGTCTTCTTGGAAGAGATGTTGACCTTGAACCACTCGCAGAAGGCGTCGTACAGCTCTGAGGCCGACGTGCGGATGTCGCTTTCCCCCGGCTGCTGCAGGATGCAGCATTCCTCGATGAAGTCGGCCAGCATGTCCTCGTCCTTGCGATACTCGGCCGTGGCCTCCCGCACCTTGGCCGGCGGATCCAGCCCCGCGCGCTGCCATTCCAGGCAGCCCCGCACCAGCCAGGCCGCGATGCCCGGCAGCTCCTGGAGCAGGCGATCCTTCAGGCCCTTGTCCATGGGGCGCTCGTTCTCATTCTGCGGTTTGCGATCCACAAAGGAGAGGGGGAAGTCCACCAGCAGCAGGCGTTCCCAGAAGGCAAAGTCGCTGGCCGGGGCATGCGGCTTGTGGTTGGTCAGCAGGCAGAGCAGGTGTGACGGCTCGAAGCTGACATTACGCTTGTCGTGCGGATAACGTCCGGTGAGGGTCTCGCCGCCGCTGAACCACTTCACGCGGGCCGGGCTGAAGCGCTGGCCCTCGTCGGTCTCGGAGGCAAAGGCGATGCGCAGGCCGCGCAGGGACATGATGTCCGGGCTGGGGCCGGCGGCGCTGCGGTTCTTGCCCTGGTCCAGCAGCATCTCGGACTGCACCGGCCCAGCCAGACTGGCTGTGGCATTCTGCCCGCCCAACACGGTCTGGATGACCTCGGTCATGATGCCCTTGCCGTTGCGGCCGCGTCCGAAAAGCACGAGGAAGATGTGTTCACGGGCCAGCCCCGTGCAGCCGTAGCCGAATACGCGCTGCAGAAAGGCCGCCATCTCGGGATCGTCTCCCATGATCTCGGTGACGAAGCGTTCCCAGTGGGGACAGGGCGCATCGATGCCCTGCCACTCCACCGGGCTGGACTTCACCAGCCAGTCCACAGGGCGGCCGGGATGCAGTTCGCCGGTGCGCAGATCGACAACACCATTGGCCATGGGCAACGCCCACGGATCGCGGTCGATCTCATGGCCGGCAATGGCCAGCGGCGACTCCAGATTGGTCTTGGCAAACTCAAGGCAGCGCTTGCGGCCCGGATCCGTCCGCAGTTTGGCCACTCGAACCTTCATCTTGTCGGCCTTGGCCTTGAGACGTGTCGCCGATTCCCTGTCGCCGTCATGCTCGGCGCTCTTGGCCAGCGCGTCGAAATGCCGGGCGGTCTCCTGATAGGCCAGCGCCACGTGCTCCACATCCGCCCGGGCATGATGCCCCTTTTCGATGAGGTCCACGGACCAGTGATGGCCGGCCCAGTATATCCACTCGTCCGCCTGCCCCACATAGGCATGGCGGCCACGGAAGAGATAGGCGAACAGCAGCCCGTCGCCCAGCTCATTGGCGTAGAGGCAGCGCTCCACGAAGTCATGGGTCGGGACGGGCAGGGCGTTCCGATCCGCCTGCCGCTCACCGCTCGGGGACTGCTCCTGCTGTTCTTCGGCAATGCGATCCTGCACCTGCCGCAAGAGTTCTCTGTCTGTCATCGGAGGACCTCATTGGCAGTGCCGGTATGCGGACGCGGAGTGAGGTAAGGCCCTGGCAGCACGGCAGCGCCGGAGAGCCTTCCCGAATTCCCACGAAAAATTCCCCAAAAAATCCCGCGATTCTTGGGGTCGCAAAGCCCCGCGAGGAAGGGGAGGGGGGAAAGGACCCGGCATGGCAGACGACGGCGCAGGACCATGCTGGTCTGCTTTTGCGGCAAGGGGGTGAGGGGGAGGCCGGACGGGCGCCTTCCTGAGCGGGCTTGCGCCCGCAGAAGGTCGCGCCCGCATGCTCCTGCGGATACGAATCTTACGGAAGGCGCAGAGGCTGTCTGCGTATGAAGAGATGCGGGCGCCCAGCCATATGCCGTCCAGGGGAAGACGCCGCCCCTGGGTGACAGATGGGTGACAGAATTGAAAAAAAGCGGCGCAAAGGAAAAGACGGTCACGTACGAATAGCACGTAACCGTCTGATTTTCTTCTGGCGCGCCCGGGAGGATTCGAACCCCCGACCAAGAGCTTAGAAGGCTCCTGCTCTATCCACCTGAGCTACGAGCGCATTTCAACGGTAGGAGGATAGACGGCAAGCACGCGAATGTCAAGGATAATGCCCGCTGGCGAACGTCGGGGCCGCCTTTCGGCCGCCGTTCATTCCCGTCCGCGCTCCATCTGTCTTTTGGTTCGGCTTGCCGGCGGCGCGCTGAGCGGGTCTTCCGGCCAGGGGTGGCGGGGGTAACGGCCGCGCATTTCCGCGCGCACCTGCCGGTAGCCATTGGCCCAGAAGGCGGCAAGGTCGCGCGTGACCTGCAGGGGACGCCCGGCGGGCGAGTTGAGGTGCAGGGTCAGGGGCAGCCGACCGTCCACGATGGCCGGCGTTTGGGTGCAGCCGAAAAATTCCTGCAATTTGGCGTCAATGTACGGCCCCCCTTCCTCGCCGTAGACAATGGGCCGGGAGTTGCCGGCCGGGGTTGTCCAGTGAGTGGGAGCCAGCTCGTCCAGACGGCGCGGCAGGGGGTAGGGCAGCAGGCCGCGCAGGGCATTGGCCAGCTGGGAGGGCGACCAGCGTTGCAAGTCCGTGCAATTGTCCAGATGCGGAGCCAGCCAATATTCCAGATCGGCCAGCAGGGCGGCGTCGGAGACGTCGGGCCAGGGGCTGCCCTCCATGTCGTGCAGCAGGGCCACCCGCGCCCGCCACTGGCGGATGGCGTCGTTCCACGGCAGGCAGGCAAGGCCCTTGCGCCGCACATGTTCGCACAGGGCGCGGGCGCAGGCCTCACCGTCCGGGCGGGGCAGAGGCAGATCCTCCAGCAGCAGGGCGTCCAGCCGCCGCCGCTGACGGGCCATGACCCGGCCCTCCTCCGTGACTTCCACCAGATTTTCCCGCTGCAGGGCGGCAGAGAACAGGCTTTCCACCTCGGCTGCCTGCAGGGGAGCGGCCAGCCGGATCAGGCCGCGACCGACGCCCTTCACATGCTGGCGGTGGCCGCCATCCAGCACGGCAATGGCCAGAAAGGGCTGGCGGGACAGGGGATCCGTGAGCGGCAGGCAGGCGCGGCTGCCGCAGCGCAGCACATAGTGGGCCTGCCCGTCGGCTTCGCCGGTGCGCTGGGCCACCCGTTCGGGAAAGGTCAGCGCGGTCAGAAAACCCGTGGAAATGCTTTGCCGCTGGGCTTCCTCGAACAGGCGTTGCGGCGGGTAGAGCAAAAGGCGCGTCAGCATCTGTGCCCAGTGGCGCAGACGGGCGGGCGGACTGTCCGGCGCATCCGCGCCGCTGCGGCAGAGCCAGTCCAGACGGCGCAGCAGCGAGGTGTCGCCCGCCTGCGGCAGGGGATCGCGATCCTCCAGCAGGACGGCAAGACAGCAGGCCAGCGCCGCATTGTGATGCTGTTCTCCCAGCAGCAGGAGGCGGGCCAGACGCGGCGGCAGGGGCAGGGCGGCCATATCCTCGCCCAGAGGGGTGGGGCGGTTGTCCGGCGCGGCGGGATCAAGGGCTTCCAGACGCAGCAGATCCTCGCGCGCCACGGCCAGATGGGCGGCCGGAGGCTGATCCGGCCAGGGCAGTTCCTCGGGTCTGGGCACGCCCCAGACGGCCAGCTGCAGGACGATCTGGCTCAATTCGGCGTCGAGGATTTCCGGGCGGATGTGGGGACGCATGCCGTTTTCCTCCTCCCGATGCCAAAGACGCACGCAGATGCCGGGTTCCAGACGACCGGCGCGGCCCGCGCGCTGGGCAGCCGAGGCCAGCGATATGCGGCGGGTCACCAGACGGGTCAGCCCGTCGGCGGGATGGAAGCGCGGCTCTCGCGCCAGACCCGCGTCCACCACCAGCCGGATGCCGTCAATGGTCAGGGAGGTTTCGGCCACATTGGTGGCCAGCACGATTTTGCGGCGTCCCGCCGGCGAGGGAGCAATGGCCGCATCCTGGCGTTCCGGCGGCAGCATGCCGTAGAGGGGCAAAATGTCCGCCCCGGCAGGCACGTTGCCCTGCAACAGCTCCTCAAGTCGCCGGATTTCCCCCACGCCGGGCAGAAAGGCCAGCAGGCTGCCGCTTTCCTCGCGCATCAGGCGGCAAATGACGCCCGCCATGTGCCTGAGCAGGGCCGTCATGTCCCGCGCCTCGATGCCCGGCGGGGGCGGCAGGTAACGCACCTCCACCGGATGGGGACGCCCCTCGCAGCGCAGCAGCGGCGCATCGGGCAGCAGGTCGGAAAGCGCGCCTTCCTCCAGGGTGGCGGACATGATCAGCAGGCGCAGGTCAGGCCGCAAGATGCCGCGGCTCGCCAGACAGAGCGCCAGACCGGTGTCGGCATGCAGGCTGCGTTCGTGAAATTCGTCGAAGATGACGCAACCCACATCGCTCAGCGCGGCATCCTGCATGATCATGCGGGTCAGCACGCCCTCGGTGATGACTTCCAGCCGGGTTGCCGGGCCGCAGATGGTTTCCTGCCGCATGCGCAGGCCGATGCTCTCGCCCACCTTTTCCCGGCGACCGGCGGCCATGTAGCGGGCAAGGGCACGCGCGGCCACCCGGCGCGGCTCCAGCAGGAGTATCTTTTTGCCTTCCAGAAAGGGGGCCTCCAGCAGCCAGAGCGGAACGCGGCTGCTCTTGCCCGCCCCGGGGGGAGCGCTCAGCAGGGCCGCGCCGGTCTGCACGGCCTGCAGGAGTGATTCGCGCAGCGCTTCCAGCCCGGAAGCGGGGGAAGCGCAGGCCAAGGGGGTATTTTTTGCGATTTCGTTCATTCCAACAGGTCACTTCCAGCCGACTCCCCCTTTTTTTGCTGGAAATTTTTTGCGTGTCAGGGTATTGACACCTTAATGATTGCGCGGGAGAGCCTCATGGAGCTGAATACAAGCGGCATCATAGGTCAGAGCACCAGCCTTGCGGAAGTCTTCAGGATTCTGAACAAGGTGGCGCCGACAGACAGCACGGTTCTTGTAACTGGAGAATCGGGAACAGGCAAGGAGTTGCTGGTGCGTGCCCTGCACGCCAACAGCCGCCGCGCCGACTGTCCCTTTGTGCCCATCAATTGCGGCGCCATTCCCCGCGAGCTGCTGGAAAGCGAGCTTTTCGGCCACGAAAAGGGCGCGTTCACCCATGCCATTCGTTCCCGTCCGGGCCGCTTCGAGCTGGCCGACGGCGGCACCATCTTTCTCGACGAAATCGGTGAGATGGATTTGAGCCTGCAGGTCAAGATCCTGCGCGTGCTGCAGGAAAAGGAAATCGAGCGCGTGGGCGGCAGCGGCTGCAAGAAGGTGGATGTGCGCATCGTGGCCGCCACCAACAGGGATCTGGAAAGCGAGGTCACGGCCGGCCGCTTTCGTGAGGACTTGTACTACCGCCTCAATGTCATTCCCCTGCACTTGCCCCCCTTGCGCGAACGCGGTCTGGATGTGCTGATTCTGGCCCGTTTTTTTCTGGATCGCTTCTGTCGCAAGAAAGGGCGGACATGCCTGCAATTGAGCGAGGATGCCGCCCGCGTGCTGCTGGCCTATGGCTGGCCGGGCAATGTGCGCGAGCTGGAAAATTTCATGGAGCGGCTGAGCATTCTGGTGGACGGCGACCGGGTGAATGTGGAAGACCTGCCCGCCAAGATCCGGGATGCCGTGGGATCGCCGGATGCCCTCCCCCCCCTGCCGCATGGAGCGCTCACGGGCGAGCACGCGGAACTGTCGTCCGTGCCGGCGGGCCATCCCCTGCCGGACGCCGGGGCTGCCTCGCAGGCGACGGCCCCGACCGGCGCAGAGGCCGCGCCGGCAGCATCCGCGGCGGCGGGAGGCTTTGTCTGGCCGGATCTGTCCGTGCTGGCGGAACAGGGAGGCAATTTGAAGGATTTTCTGGAAGCTGTGGAATTTCGCTTGATTGAAGAGGCCTTGCAGCGTGCTGACGGGGTCAAGAATCAGGCTGCCGAGCTGCTGGGCATCAAACGAACTACCCTTATCGAAAAGTTGAAAAAAAGGGGCGGCTAGGAAGTTCTTGCTTACATGTTTCTTGCATAATATAAACATGGGCAACATCAACGGTGAAGTGACGTGCGCGTGAACAAGGCATCTTTTTCCGGAACAAACCGGGTTCCCGTGACTGGCAAAACGGCGGGCAAGGCGGCTGACGTGTGTTCTGTCGGCGGTCGCTGTTGCCGTCGTTTTCTTGTGGGTGCGGCCATTTGCGCGTTGTGCGGCACCCTCGGACTGGAATTTTTTTCCCCTTCCGTTTCGCTGGCGGCTTCGGCTGCCCAGGGGATAACCGCGCGCATCAATCCCGGCGGCCCCGAAAACTGGCCCCCGGAGCAGGGACTGTCCACTCAGCTTCCCGGCGCACAGGCCGCGCCTGACGTGCAGCCCGCGCCGCCTGTGCGGGAACTGCCGCCGCTGGGGACGCAGGGACAAATGCCGGGCACGCCGCCCGCGCCTGCCGCCCAGCCTGCCACCCAGCCCGCCGGACAGCCCGCTACCCAGCCCGGCGTACAGGCCGGTGCGCAGGCCGCGCCTGACGTGCAGCCCGCGCCGCCCGTGCGGGAACTGCCGCCGCTGGGGACGCAGGGACAAATGCCGGGCACGCCGCCCG
>NHCFC04200__coassemble_515_pt1 | contig 38118 bp, 36 predicted proteins | sample NHCFC04200__metabat2_low_PE_055 | metagenome-assembled genome bin NHCFC04200
CACCACCCCTCAAAAAAGCGGGAAGCCGCTTCGCGCGGGCGAAGGGGCTTCCCGGTTCGGGCATTCGCAGCCGCATGCGCGGCGGTGGCGGCCTATCCGTTGCGGGAGCGGACGTTTTCGGCCATGAGTTCAACGATATGGCTGACGCGAATGGGCAGGCCCTTCTTTTCCACGCCGCCGCGAATCTGGAGGACGCAACCGGGGCAGTCGGTGACGAGACGATCCGCGCCGGTTTCCTGCACGTTCTTGAGCTTGTTTTCGAGCAGTTGGGCGGCCACTTCCGGGAACTTCATGGAGTAGCTGCCGCCGAAGCCGCAGCAGACGTCTTCTTCGGCGCAGGGCACGAAGTCGGCGGTCTGGGCGATGAGCTCGTGCGGGGCTTCCTTGACGCCGCAGCCGCGACAGAGGTGGCAGGGCGCGTGGAAGGTGACCTTTTCGCCGCTCCGGTTGAAGTCCTCGGCGGTCACGCCCAGCGTATCATGCAGGAAGGCGCTGAAGGGCTGGACAGCCTGGGCGAGGCGTTCGGCCATTTGCTGCTGGGGCGTACCTTCGAGCAGTTCGGGGTAGACGTTGCGGATATGGGAGGCGCAGCTTGCGCAGAGGGTGACCACGGCATCATATGTGCGCCCGGAAAGGGCGTCGATATTCTGACGGGCCACTTCCACGGCGGTGGCGCGCTGGCCCATGACATCCAGCGGCAGGCCGCAGCAGGTCTGATCCAGCGGGAAGTCCACATCCACATTGAGGGCGGTCATGAGTTTGACAAAGGCTTCCAGCTGATCCGGGAAGATGAAGTCCTGCGCGCAGCCGCTGAAGAGGGCGATGCGCAGGCGCGGATGGGGCAGGGAGGGCTTGAGGCGCGGCCAGCGATCCCGGAAGGACTGGGCGGCGATGGCGGGCAGGGCCTTGTACTGATGCTTGCCGAGGAAGATGGCGGGCAGGTGACGCAGATAGGTCGTGCCGTTGCTCTCGCTGGCGAAGGGACGCTGGGCGAAGCTCGCGAACTTGATGAGCCGGTGGAAGAGGGTGCGGTTTTTCATGACCGAGGAAAGCAGGGTCATGGGCAGGCCGGCGCCGTTCTTTTCGGTGAGGCGGGCGCGGATTTCGCGGATGAGGCGCGGCAGGTCGATGCCGCCCGCGCAGACGTTCTTGCAGGCTTCGCAGCCGATGCAGTTTTGCGAGAGGATGGCGGCCTTGTCCTGCCCGTGGAAGAAATAGGTGAGGATCAGGCCGATGGCCCCGATATAGACATACCCCATGCGGTGGCCGCCCACCAGCCGGAAGACGGGACAGACATTGGCGCAGGCCCCGCAGCGCACGCAGCGGAAGATCTGGGAGAAGAGCGGATCCTTGGCGATTTCGCTGCGGCCGTTGTCCAGAAAGACGACGTGCAGGATCTTCTTGCCCGTGGGCGAGGCCGCGCAGTCGCCCGCGCCGTCCATGAAGGTGACGTAGGAGGTGAGGCGCTGGGCCGTGGCATTGCGGGGCAGCACCTGCAGGGCGGTGAGAGCCACATCGAGGGTGGGCACGAGCTTGTCCAGTCCGGCCAGCACCACATGCACGCGCGGCAGGGTGGTGACCATTTCGGCATTGCCCTCGTTGGTGACGGTGCTGACGCTGCCGTTTTCGGCCACGGCGAAGTTGCAGCCGCTCACGCCCATGTCGGCGCGCAGGAATTTGCGGCGCAGCTGCACACGGGCCACCTTGACGAGGCGCTGCACGTCCGTATCCTGCGGTTCGCCGGTGGCCTTGGCAAAGTCGTCGGCCACCTGCTGCCGGGAAAGGTGGATGGCGGGCATGACCATGTGCGAGGGGCCTTCATGGCGCAGCTGGATGATCCATTCGCCGAGGTCGGTTTCGTCCACCACCAGATTGTCGGCTTCCAACCGCTTGTTGAGGTGAATTTCCTCGGCGGTCATGGATTTGGACTTGATGACATACTTGACGTTGTTCTCGCGTGCGATGCGGGCAATGATCTCGTTGGCATCGGCGGCGGTGGCCGCACGATGCACGATGACGCCGCGTTTTTCCGCTTCGGCGCGGAACTGCACATAGAGTTCTTCCATATGGCGGCAGGCGTCGTCCTTGGCATCGGCGATCTGCCGGATCAGGCCGCGTTCGTCCACTTCGCTGAAGATGGCCTCACGGTTGGCACGATAGGCCACGGCAAAGGTGTCCAGGGTGCGGCGCAGGAAGCCGTCCTCCAGGGCGCTGTCGATATCCTTGTGGTAGCCGGACTCGCTGCCGAGTTTTTCGTTGTTAGCCATGAGCATCCTCCAGAAGAACGATATGCAGCTCCAGCGGGCCATGCACGCCCACGGCGCTGACGCGCTCGATGTCGGCGGTACGGCTGGGGCCGGTGATGAAGACGGTGTAGCTGCCGGGGCGTTCGGCCATGCGCTCGCGCAGGGGGCCGGCCACGGACGGCAGATCGGGGTAAATGCGGGAGGCGGGCAGGATGAGAATATGAATTTCGCTGATCATGCCCGCGAGGCGGGTATCCTCGTTGTCGCCCACGGTCAGGCAGGTGCCGCTGACCGCCACGCCCAGACGGGCGGTGGTCAGGCCCACGTCGATGCCGGCCAGATGATTGCGCAGGCCGTCACGCCGGCAGGCTATGCCCTGTGCCTCGCAGGCGGCGGACAGGGCGGCAAAGTCCTCGTCGGCCAGATCGGGCGCGGCCAGGATTTTTTGCACCCGGGTGGGCACCTTGTTGGGGCCGTCGGGGCCTTTTGCCACATCCTCGTCGGCCAGCAGTTCGCAGGGAGCCTTGCGGGCGCAGACATCCACGGCATATTGCAGGGCGGCGGCCATGTTGGGCAGGCGCTGCACGGTGGCGGCAACGGCCTCCGCGCGGGCGATGAAGAGATCGACACATTCCTGATTGACTGGGGGCATGAAACACTCCTTGAGGCTATTGCGATGCGCCGCCCAGGCCCAGATGCTTCGCGTAGAGCTGGACGGGATGGCGCACGATCACGGGGTCATGGTTGTGGGAAAGGACATCTTCCAGCTGCATCATGCAGGCCGGACAGGCGGCGGCCGCCACGGCGGCGCCGCTCTCCACGATGCGATCCCGCTTGCGCTGGCCGATGCGGCGGGAAAGATCATAATGGCTCAGGTTGAAGGAACCGCCGCAACCGCAGCAGCGGTCGGCCTCCTCCATTTCCACCAGCCGGCAGCCCGAGGCGGCAATGAGGTCGCGGGGCTGACGGCGGATGCCCAGCCCCTTGGCGAGGTGACAGGAGTCATGATAGGTGACCGTGGCGCCGTCCTCATGGGGCGGCAGGGCCGTTACCTTGAGCACGTCCGTCAGAAAGGCGGTGATGTCCATCGTGTTTTCGGCCAGCCGCCCGGCGGCCTCCCGTTCCAGGGTGCCGAGCCGGCGGGCATAGCGCGGCCAGAGTTCGGCAAGGGTCTTGGTACAGGTGGGACAGGGCGTGACAAGGTAGTCATAGTCCCCGCGCAGCACGGGCAGGTTGGCGGAAATCTGGCGCAGCATGCCGGTCACGTCGCCCGAGGCCAGAGCGGGCATGCCGCAGCAGGCCAGCCCCTCGGGCAGGAAGATCGCCACCTTGTGGTGATGCAGCACGTCGAGGCAGGCGCGGGCCATGTCCACATACAGCTTGTCGGCCATGCAGCCGGGATAGAAGGCCACCCTGAGGCCGCCTTCCGGGCGCGGCTCGTCCAGCCGCCCCACAAGGGCGGACAGGGGCCGGGCAGCCAGCGGGCGCACATGGCGATCGCCGAGCAGGAAGGTCAGCAGGGGCGCGCAGGCCGTTTCCTGCGCATCATGGTTGCGGCGCAGCATGAGACGCTGCAGGGGCGCGCCCACCCGCACGCTGACGTTGAACAGGCCCGGCCGGGGCAGCAGAAAGCGGAAAATCATCTTTTTCAGCGGGTGCAGGCCCAAGTAGGCATTGACCACCTCACGGGCCTCGAAAAAGATTTCCGTGATGTTCACGCCCGAGGGACAGGCCGCCTCGCAGGAGCCGCAGAGCAGACAGCGGTCGAGCTTGCCCGCCACGGCCTGCGGATCGCAGATGAGTTCATGGGCCAGATTGTTGATCAGCGCCAGCTTGCCCCGGGCCACGTCGGCTTCCTTCATGGTGGCCCCGAACATGGGACAGACGGCCTGACAGAGGCCGCAGCGCATGCAGGCTGCCAGCCGGTCGTCCAGGGCCATGAGCCGCCGGGCGAGGGAGTGAAGATCGCTCATCGCGCGCCCCCCCGGATGCTCACCAGCTTGGTGGGATTGAGCAGCCCCTTGGGATCAAGGGCGCGGCGCAGGCGCTGCGAGAAGAGGATGGTACCGCGGGAGGTCTCCTTTTCCAGCCATTTGGCCTTGGCCGTGCCGATGCCGTGCTCGCCGGAGAGGGTGCCGTGCAGGCCGATGGCGGCTTCGAACATTTCGTCAATGGCCGCCTCCACGCGGGCGAATTCGTCGGCGTCGCGCTTGTCGCAGAGGAAGGTGGGGTGCAGGTTGCCGTCCCCGGCATGGCCAAAGGTGCCCACTTCCACGCGGTATTTGGCGGCAATGTCGGTCACCACGCGCATCATGGCCGGGATTTGCGAGCGCGGCACGGTGGCATCCTCCAGAATGGTGGTGGGCCGGGCGCGGGCCAGCACGGGCAGGGCCATGCGCCGGGCTTCCCAGAGCTTGTTCTTTTCGGCGGCGTCGCGGGCCACATGCACGGCGGTGGCGCCGGAGGCCCTGAGCACGCGCTCCACGGCCTCGGCATCATCGGCCACCTGAGCCGGATGGCCGTCCACCTCGATGAGCAGGATGGCCGCCGCCTCGCGGGGCAGGCCCGCATGGGTGAAGTCGTCCACGCGCACGATGGTGTTGTTGTCCAGAAATTCCAGGGTACAGGGCACGACATGGGCGGCAATGATGCCGGCCACGGCTTCGGCGGCCTTCTGCAAATCGTCAAAGACGGCCATGAGGGCCTTGGCGGCTTTCGGCGGCGGCACAAGCTTGAGCACAGCCTGCGAAATGACGCCGAGCGTGCCTTCGCTCTGGGTAAGCATGCCCGCCAGATTGTAGCCGGTCACGCACTTGACGGTACGGGAACCGCTCTTGACCACCTCGCCCGTGGCGTCGAAAAATTCCACGCCCATGACGTAATCCTTGGTGACGCCGTACTTGAGGCCGCGCAGGCCGCCCGCATTTTCCGCGATGTTGCCGCCGATGGTGGACACGGACTGCGAACCGGGATCCGGCGGGTAGAACAGGCCCCGCTTTTCCACCGCGGCGGCGAACTGGGCGGTGATGACGCCCGGTTCCACCACGGCGTACAGGTCATTCTCATTGATTTCGAGGATGCGGTTCAGGCCGTTGGTGAGGATGACCACCGTATCCGGCGCATCGGGGATGACGCCGCCGGAAAGATTGGTGCCCGCGCCGCGCACGGTCATGGGGATGCCGTTGTCATAGAGTTTTTTCACGCACTGGCCGAGCTGCTCGCAGGTGGTGGGCCGCACCACGAGCGACGGCACCACGGGAGCCAGTACGGCGGAATCATAGGAATAGCTCTGGCGGTCGGCCTCGGAGCTGAACACGTTTTCCGGGCCGAGCAGGGCCTCGAAATCCTTGATAAGCGCATTGTTTGCCATGAAAGAATCCTTGTCTGTTCCGCACGGCTGCCCAAGCGGGGCAAGGCCGGCGGGAGAAAAAAGCCGTCGTTCTCTGCCTGCGGCGCGTCAGGGCCTGCCCCCGCCCCCGGCCAGCGCGCAGATGAAGGCAAAGGCTTCGGGGCTGACCGGCTGCACGGACAGGCGGCTGCCCCGGCGCATCAATTCCATGTCCGCCAGTTCCGGGAAGGCCGCGAGATCCCGGCGGCGCAGCGGTTGCGGAAAGGCCGCTTCCAGCTGCACGTCCACCATCTCCCAAATGGGTTTTTCGGGCGTGGCGCGAGGGTCGAAATGGGGATTTTCCGGGTCAAGCGCGGTGTGATCGGCATAGGCTTCGCGCACGACGCGCACAATGCCGACAATGGCCGGGTCATTGCCGCTGTGGTAGAAAAAGCCCTGATCGCCCAGCCGCATGGCCTTCATGAAATTGCGGGCCTGATAATTGCGCACGCCGTCCCAGGCGGTCGTCCGCCCGGGAGATTCGGCCAGATTTTGCCAGGAAAAACACCCCGGTTCGGACTTGAACAGCCAGAAGGCCATGAAAACTCCCCCTGCTTTGACCGTGCGGCAAAGGTCGCCGCGACGGACGATTTCAACCAATAGTGTTCATTTTGCGGGGAAGATCCCTCTCCTGTCAAGTCACGAACGGCAAGCCGCCCCTGCCCGCAGGGCAGAGTTCCTTTTTCCTTGACTCTTGTAAAGCGTTTTCGTATGAAAATGAAAAATCGTAGCCAGAATCGGGGCAGACAGGCGCTTGTCATCAGTAAAAAGCTGATTTTTTCGGCCCACTTCGCCCGGTTTGACCATCCTGTCTTTCGCCTCCGCTGTGGCCGATGCTGACGAAAGACGGCGGGACGGATGGGGAATCCTCAACCCTTTTTGGAGAAACATATGGCTTGGACTCAGGTTTACGCCCCTGTGGGGGGAGCGTTGCTGTCCGCCCTGCTGGCGGCCATTCCCCTGATTGCGCTCTTCTACATGCTGGCCGTGCGGCGGGCCAAAGGACACCATGCCGCCGGAACCGCCGTGGCGCTGTCGTTTGCGCTGGCCGTGCTCGTCTGGGGCATGCCGGCCACCACGGCTTTCAGTTCCTTTTTGTACGGCGCGGCATTCGGGCTTTTCCCCATTGTCTGGATCGTGGTCACGGCGGTCTGGGTCTACAATATGACCGTCGAGTCCGGCGAATTCGAATACATCAAACAGTCGCTGGCCCGCCTGACCGATGACCGCCGCCTGCAGGCCATTTTCATCGCCTTTGCCTTCGGCTCCTTCATCGAGGGCACGGCGGGCTTCGGCACGCCCGTGGCCATTACGGCGGCCATGCTGGTGGGCCTCGGCTTCAAGCCGCTCTACGCGGCGGGCATCTGCCTCATTGCCAATACCGCGCCCGTGGCCTTCGGCGCCATCGGCGTGCCGGTCATCGTGGCCGGGCAGGTTTCGGGCTTCTCCGATCTGCACATCAGCGCCATTGTGGGCCGCCAGCTGCCCTTCCTGTCGGTCATCGTGCCCTTCTGGCTCTGCGTGGTCATGTGCGGCTTCAAGCGCTCGCTGGAAGTGCTGCCTGCCATTATCGTGTCCGGCGTCTGCTTTGCCGGTTCGCAGTATGTGTTCTCCAACTTCCACGGCCCGACCCTGCCGGACATCATGTCGGCCATTGTGGCCATTGTGGGGCTGGTGGTGCTGCTGCGCGTCTGGAAGCCCGCCCGCATCTGGCGCTTCGAGGGCGAAGCCGCGGCCGCCATCGAGGGTGAAGCGCCCCGCTTCGGCGTGGTGCTGCGCGCCTGGGGGCCGTACATCATTCTGGCCATCATGGTTTTCCTGTGGGGTCTGCCGCAGTTCAAGGCCCTGCTCCACAGCGTGCCCGGCTCGGTCATCAATTTCAGCTGGCCCGCCCTTGACGGCATGGTGCAGAAGGCCGCGCCCATCCTGCCCGCCGGCAAGGATCCGAATTATCCCGCCGTGTTCGTGCTCAACTGGCTTTCCGCCGGCGGTACGGCCATTCTCATCGCGGGCTTCCTCTCGGTGCCGCTCATGCCCGGCTACAGCTTCGGTCGCGCGCTGAGCTGCCTGTTCCGCACCGTGGTGCAGCTGCGCTTCCCCATCCTGACCATTGCCATGATTCTGGGGCTGGCCTATCTCATGAACTATTCCGGCATGAGTTCCACCCTGGGCATCGCCTTCACCCTGACCGGCAGCCTGTTCCCCATCTTCTCGCCGCTGCTGGGCTGGCTGGGCGTGTTCCTCACCGGCTCGGACACCTCGTCCAATGCCCTGTTCTGCGGCATGCAGCGTTCCACCGCCGAAGTGGTGGGCATGCCGCCCGAGCTGGCCGTGGCCGCCAACTCCTCCGGCGGCGTGACCGGCAAGATGATCTCGCCGCAATCCATCAGCGTGGCCACCGCCGCCACGAGCATGGTGGGTCAGGAAGGCAATCTCTTCCGCTTTGCCCTGCCGCACAGCATTGCCATGACCGCCTGCATCTGTGTGCTGACCTGGCTGCAGGCCACTGTTCTGAGCTGGATGCTGCCCTAAGCGGCATTCCCTGCCCTTTCCGCCGGGCCGCGCTCCCCTGGGGCGCGGCCCGTTGTCTTTTCCCCGTGCGAAGGCATTTCCGCGCGACTGCCGGGCCTCAAGTTTGCCGCTGACCAACCGATAAATTTGTCAGGAAGGATCCGTTATGACCGCCACCATGATGCCAAGGAGGGTTGCGTATGGACGGCATGCAGATTTCCGGTGCGCAAATTACGGAAAACGGCACCTTCATGTCCACGGAGGAGCTGCTTGACGGCAGCCAACCCCAGGCGGATACCCTGACCGCGCTGGTCATCAACAAGACCCTGAACAAGCAGGCGGAACTGGCCGCCCAGCTGCGCAACAGCGCCATGCACGACATGGGCAGGGGTCAGCGGTTGGATACCATAGCCTAGGCGAGCGCCGCCGTCGTGCCGCCAGGGGCGCAAACCGCTTTTTTCGCGTCGCACCGCCGCGAAGCGGACGGTCGCGCGGCCCCTCTGCGGCAATCGGCCTGCGCCCTGCGGGACGCAAAAGGCGGGGGAAGGTTGCCCTTCCCCCGCCTCGTCATATGCGGCCGTAGCATCGTTGCCGGAAAAGCGGACGCTTTTCGCTGGCGGCAGGCTTATGCCTTCCCCTCCTGAGACGAAGCCTTTTCGCTCTTGTCGCTGATGCGCTGGAAGACTTCGCGGAAGCTCACCTTCTGCGGGCCGTCATGGGACTGCGGCACCTGCAGGCCCACGCGGGTCTTGAAATTGATGACAATGGGGCCGCTCAGGTTGAGGCAGGCCTCTTCCGGTTTGCCCATGGGGATGGAGACCGTCACCAAAATGGCCGCATCCTCGGGTTTTTCCAGCTTGAGCAGCATCTGTTCCGCATCGCCGATGATGACGGGGTAAGACTCAAGGAAGCTGTACGGATCGGTCACCATGAGGCCGAGGGTCGGCGTGGTGGTGCTTTGCAGGATGAGCAGCGCTCCGCCCTGCTGGATTTGCAGAAGGGTGAAGGAACGCTCATTTTCCAGACCGGCCAGCCCCCGGGGGAAATTGATGATCTTGTCGGCCTCGATGCTGCGGCGACCAAGGCGGGTATCAATTTCCAGTTCCTTTTTCACATCTTTTTTCTCTTCCATAGCTGCAGTGCCACCATCAGATCTTCATTGTTGGAGGGAATGGCGCCCTTGTTCTCCTCAATGGCGCGCGTATAAATCTCTTCACGATAAACCGTTGTGTCCGGCGGAATGTCAAGGCCGATCTTGACCTGTTTTCCCTGCACACCCAACACGGTTATGCGTATGTTTTCACCAAGGCAGATGCTTTCCCCCGGACGGCGCGCAAGTATGAGCATAAGCCGTCCGTTAGATGTAGTTGGAAAGATTGAGCTGCATGATCATGGACGAGGACTGCAGCACCATGCTGTAGGTCATCTGCTGCCGCGTCAGGTTCGTCAGGAGTTCCGTCAGATCAATGTCCTCGACATTGCTCAGCAGCTCCTCCTGATCCAGCTTGCGGAAATCCAGAATGTCATACACGGTTTCCACGCGCGTTTCCTTGGCGCCGATCTTGGCGGCCTGGGATTCCAGATAGGGCATGCAGTCATTGGTCAGCTTGGCCAGCACCTGGGCGCAGCCGTCGCGGTTGTCGCATTCCAGATAGGCAATGAATTCCCCGGCCAGCTCAAAGATATTCTGTTCGTTGGACAGGGCGGGCTTGTTCTGGTAGTAACCGCCGAAAATCTCCATGCCCACGCTGTTCACGGAAACATAGGTATCTTCCATGATCTCGAAATTGAGATCCGCGCGGTCGGGATGCACCATGATTTGCGTGCCGGCCGGTATGGTTGAACCGCCCGCGATCCCGGCGGTATTGAAATCCATATAGCCGCCGGGAATGGTCAGACGCAGGCTGTCGCCGCCGGTGGTCGTGCCCTTGGCCGTCACCCAGTTGTTGCCGCCGTCGGTGCTGTAGGAATAGGTGAATTCGTTGCCCGCCGTGGCCAGATCCGCCGCGCTGTCGAAGCGCACCAGCACATCCTTGCCGAAGTTGCCCGAGGCTGCGGCTTCCAGCCCCTCCTGACCGCCCATGATGGTGATATCCGGCGGCGGATTGTTGTCGTCGCCCTGATAGACGGCCGACGGGCGGATGTAAAGCAGGGTGCCGTTGTTGGCGCCCGGCCCCGCGTCCACATCGGCGGCGCTGACCTCGAGGCCGTTCGGCACGTAGAGCTGGACGCCGTTGGCCGAGATGGTAAAGGTAGTCGCATTGGGATCGGCGGCCAGGGTCGCTTCCGTCCAGGTCGTGCCGCCGTCGGCCGACCAGCGGTAGGTGAGGTCGTCATCGCCCACGGTGCCGTCGCTGGTGAACTGCACCATGATGGTGGAGTCGGACGCGCCGTCAATGCGGAACGCGCCCTGGCTGGCCGCCTCGCTCCAGTTCTCGTCCCATGAGGTCACGGCAAGGTGTTCCTCGAAGGCATTGCTGTCATAACGATGCCCGGCAAAAATGCTCTTGCCGTCAAATTCGGTATTGGACAGATTGAGCAGGGTGCCGAACAGCGCCCGGGCCTCCTCGGCCATGAGCTGCCGCTGCTCGCCGGTGTAGGTGTCCGTGGAGGCCTGTTCCGCCAGTTCCTTGAGCTGGGTCAGCACGTTGTTGGTCTGGGTGGCCACCACGTTGTCGGCCAGCTGCAGCCAGCCCTGGGCGGTCTCCACATTGGTCTTGTACTGATCCGTATTCTGAATCTGGTTGCGGGCCGTCAGCACGCGGAAGGTGCCGGCAGGGTCATCGGAGGGGCGGTTGATGCGCTTTTGCGTCGAGCCTTGCATGGTGCTTTCCATGTAGGCGGCAAGCGTCTTCTGCATGTCGTTGACCATGCTGCCGTACATATTGCTGTGCGTGATGCGGATGGCCATGATGTCCCCTCCTTTGCCTACTGCTTCAGCCCGAGCAGGGTTTCCAGCATCTGGTCGGCCGTGGTGATGAGCTTGGCCGCCGCGACGTAGGAACTCTGATACTTGATGAGATTGGTCAGTTCCTCGTCCAGGTTCACGCCGGAAACCGAGGCCACCCGATCATCGAGATCCTGGGTCAGGGTGGTGTGATATTCCGAATTGGTCTTGGACTGCAGGCGATCCGAACCCACCGTGGTGACAAGATTGGCGTAGTAGGTCGAGATGCTCTGATTGTCCACGGTCTTCCAGACGGTGGAGATGGTCACGTTCTTGGTGGCCAGCAGGCCCATGTCGTTGGCCAGCGAGTTGTCGCCCACATTCATCTGATACTGCCCGTTGACCCGGCCGGCGGCCACATAGTCCGCATTCTGATACAGCATGTCGCTGACGGCCATATCCCCGGCGCTGTCGCCGGAAAAGAAGCCGTTGATGCCCAGGGCGGCCATGAGACCGCTGGAGTCCGCCCCCATGGCGAAGCTCACATTGCTGTCGGGATTGGTTTCAATGAGCAGGCGGCCGTCCTGAATGGAGGCCACGAGCATATTGTTGCCCGCCGCATCCGGGAAGGAACGGTTGATGGCGTCGCGCACATCCTCCAGCGTATGCACCGAGGGATCGAAATTCTGGATGCCGGCCGTATTGGGGTCAAAGTCCAGCATGCCGGAGGACACATAGTCCCCGGTGGTCTTGTCGTAGAAGTGCAGATTGACGTTGCCGGACTGCAGGCGGTCGCTGTAGGCGTGCATGGCCTGCGCCGAACCGAGGGCCTGATCGCTGGCCCCGATGACCTGCGTACCCTGGGCATAATCCAGCGGGTTCAGACCCACACCCTGGCTGTGCAGGCGGTTCACTTCCCAGATCAGGGCTTCGGCCGTGGCGTTGATTTCATCCAGATAGCGATTGCAGTTGTCGTCGCGCACGTTGAAATAGGCCGCCAGCTTGCCGCCGGTGAGGCGATCGGTATTTTCCGTGCCGTTCAGATAAATCTGGGGCGTGATGTTTTCCGGGCCGCGGGTCGGCTCAATCCAGTAAAGGCCGCGCTTGGGCGTGATGTCGAAGCAGTCGCCGGCATGGAAGTTTTCCGTATCGGTGAAGGAGACGGTCAGGTTCTTCACAAGCATCGAATCCACCTTGCCGTCGCCGTCATTGTCCGTGATGTCAAAGCGCAGTTCCTGACCGTTGTCGTCGCGCAGCCAGGTTCTGCCGCCGTCCAGGGAAACGCGGAACTGAGGCGGGGGCGTGTCGCCCACGCTGCCGCCGGTCACGATTTCCAGCGTATATTCAAAGCCGTCGGTTCCCTGAAACTCGACCTGCCCCTGATAGGTGGATTCCGGCTTCAGGCGATTTTCGGCCTGGGCGGGCAGCATTTCCAGTTCCCAGCTCGTCTGGCCGTCGGCCAGCGGCTGCCCGGTGGTCAGCTGCACGCGGAAATTGCCCTTGCCGTTGTCGATGGTTTCCACATCCGCCAGCGTGGCCAGCTCGCGCACCAGCCGGTCGCGCTCATCATACAGATCGTTGGGATTGCTGATGCCTTCCACGGTATTGGCCGTGATCTGCTTGTTGATGGAGGCGATGGACTTGGCGATTTCGTTGACGCGGGCCACGGCGGCGTCAATGGAAACATCCATTTCGGCCTGAATCTGCTTGATGCTGTCCACGGTGGAGGAAAACATGTCCCCCATGGAGTCGGCATAGGACAAAAGCGCCTCGCGATGGGCCGTACTGTCGGGATAGAGCGCCATATCCTGCCAGGCCTCGAAGAACTGGCTGATGGAGGAATTGACGCCCGAGCGGTTGGCCTCGTTGAACAGGCTTTCCAGCGAGGTCAGCACGGTATCCTGCTCATTCCAGCGGGACGAGACTGTGGACTGCCGCACATAGGAGCGTTCCAGAAAGGCGTCGTAATAGCGCAGCACCTGCTGCGCATTGACGCCCATGCCCTGTGCGCCGGGCTTGGTGGTAATGGAATAGGCATCGCGCTGATCCACATACTGGCGCGAATAGCCTTCGGTATCGGCATTGGCAATATTGTTGCCGGTGACGGAAATCCAGGCCTGCGAGGCGTTTAGGGCCGACTTCCCGATATTCATCAAACCGCTCAGCATGATCACAGCCTCCCGGAAAGAATGGCCGCATCAGGATGGGCCTTGTAGCGCATGGTTCCCCGCGCGCCATACACGGCGGCATCGGGCGGCGTGACCTGCTTGGTCAGATGCCTGAGGTTGCGTGTGCTCTGATCAAGCAGCGCCAGCGAAAGCTGGGCATTGCGCGAAGCCTGACGGGCCGCCAGCTGCTCTCCCCGATCCACTTCGGCAAAAATGTCCCGCAGCTCGGCGGCCTGATCTTCCGGCAGGGTTTCGGCGTACTTGAGGACGCGCTGCCCGCCAAGCGCCTGAATCACGCAGCGCTTTTCCGCCGCAAGCTGCCGGATAAGCTCCTGAAGGGAAAATTCCAGCGACACCACGGCATCGGCCTGGCGTTCCATGATGGAAAAATATTCCTCCTGCAGGAGTTCGGACAGCAGGGCAAGAGCCTTGGACTGGCGGCGCAAAGACTGGCTGACGATGCGAAACATGGGCATATCCTTACATTTTTGCATCCGCCTCCCCCTACGTGAAGCGGCGGAACTTTCTGCCGCCGGGGAGGCGCGCACCTGCTATTGTGCAAGAGATATGCCGATGTTTTGACAAGAGCGCCCGCCCGCGAGGGAGGACAACATCTCGCAACCGTGTCGTCAATGGCATCGAAAAGCGCCCGCCCGCGAGGCGGCAGACCATCTTCAGCGCGCTGACGGTAAAATCGGAGAGCGCCCGCCCCCGCAAGGGGCAGACGCTCTGAGTCATGCGGCGCGCCTGTTCGCGCCCGAAAGAAGTAGATGATGCGTTTTCTCAGCCGTGGCGGAAGCCGCCGGGCCGTGCAGGCCCGGAAGCCGGATCAGGACAGGGGAACGCCGGCGATGAGCGCCTCTTCCGCGCTCAGGCGGGAGTCGCCCATTTCCTGCTGGCCCGCACGGGACGGACGCACCTGCCCCATGCCGGCCTGGGACGCGGTCAGCGGCGGTATGCCGGAAGGCGCCAGCCCCTGACCCGCGGCGGCCTGCGAGGGCTGGGTCGCCGCCTGCGCGCCGGTCAGCGGCGCCACATTCGCCTGTCCCGCTGCAGGCTGGCCCTGCAGGGCATTCAGCTGCTGCTGTTGGGCCTGGGCCTGCAACTGTGCGGCTTCCAGCGGCACGGTCTGCGGCGGCTGGATCACCTGCTGCGCGGCATTCTGGTTGCCCTGGGCATGGTAGGCCCGGATGCCCTGCCCGGCCTTCTTGCCCCCGGCGTCCACGTTGAGGGTGCGGATGAGATCCTGATTCAGGCCCTGCCGCAGCTGTTGCGCCTGCTCGGGCATATTGGTCTGGTACCGGATGCGCACCACTTCCGGCCGGCTGTCCGCCGGGGCGGCATTGGCGGCATTGGCGGGCTGCGCCGCCTGCGCCGCAGCCGGATTCAGAGGCTGGACGGTCTGGGCGGGCTGAAAAAGAGCGGGCTGCTGCATGGCCGCCTGCATGGCCGCAGGCGTCCCCGCCGGGCTGAAGGCCCCGGTCTGGGCCGGCTCCATGTCGCCGGTCTCGCGCCGCTGACGGCGGGACATGGCGGGCCGCACGCCGTTGCCCAGCTTGTCGCCGGCCAGGCGCTGGGCCTGTTGGGCCATTTGCAGGCCGGAAAGCTGCCCGGACTGGCGCGTGTGGGGGCGCACCTGAATCTGCCGGCTTTCCGGCTGCGGCGCGGCAGCGGTCAGCTGCGGCGCGGCGGCGGGCTGGGGCACGGCGGCCGGTTGCGGCGACAGGCCCTGCGACCCGGCTTCCGCAGCCTGCCCCTCAGCGACCACTCCGTTCACCGGCGCATAGCCCTCATACATGTTCACGGGCTGCGCCCGGGGTGTGGGCGTGGGGGTCGCCGCCTTTTCCGGCGCGCTTGCGGTCGTCGCCCGCGCGGCCTCGGGCGAGGGGATGAGCGGTGCGGCCTCGGCCAGGAAGGCGGACGTTCTGCCCGCACTGCCTGCGGCGCCGCGACTGGCGGAGACGAGATTGCGCGAAAGCTGCTCATACATCATGTCGGCAAGACCGATGCCGCCGGCGCTGGCCATGGACTTGGCCAGTTCCTGATCATACATGTCCTGCCACATCTTTTCATCCCGGCTGTGCAGCAGGCCGCCCTGCGGCAGGGTGGCGCGCATCTGCTGCCACATCTTCTGGATGAAGATGGATTCAAAGCCCTGACAGGCCTCGCGCAGCTTGCGTTCCTTCTGTTCGGGCGTCAGACGGCTGGAGGCGGACTCGTTGAGGCCGCGCACCTTGTGCTGCAGTTCGAGCTGCCGCCCCTGACTCTGGCCCAGGGAAGCCTGCATCATGCTGGAATCAAATGCCGAAGCCATTTAGATAACCTCCAGACTGGCATGAAGCGATCCCGAGGCCTGCAAGGTACGCAGAATGGAAATGAGATCGCGCGGGGAGGCGCCGATGGCGTTGAGGCCATCCACCAGCTCCTGCAGGGTCGCCCCCTCCACCATCATGAGCCGTCTGTTCTCCACGCGCACATTGATGTCCGTACCCGGCGTGACCACGGTCTGTCCGGCTGAGAAGGGGCCAGGCTGGGAAACCTGTTCGCTTTCCCGCACCACAATCTGCAGATTGCCGTGCGCCACGGCGGCCTGCGAAATGCGCACATCCCGCCCCAGCACGACCGTCCCCGTCTTTTCGTCCACCACCACCTTGGCCGCAACGTCGGGCGAGATTTCCAGATTTTCCACCGAAGCCATGAGCGGCACCAGATTGCTGCGGTACTGCGGCGGAATATTGACCACCACCGAGCTGGCATCCTGCGCATTGGCAAATGGGCCGCCCATGGCCTCGTTGAGACGCTCGGCAATCTGCTGGGCCGTGGAAAAGTCGGCCATGCGCATATTGAGGGTCAGCTTGTCCTGCTGATTGAATTCAAAGGGAATGGCCCGCTCCACAATGGCCCCGCCGGGAATGGTGCCCACGGTGGGGATGTTCTGGGCCGCGCGCGACGCCACGCCGCTGATGGAGAAGCCCCCCACGGCCAGCGGCCCCTGGGCCAGCGAATAAATCTTGCCGTCCACGCCCTTGAGGGCCGTTTGCAGCAGCACGCCGCCCAAAAGGGAGGTGGCGTCGCCCACGGAGGAAACCGTCACATCCAGACGGGTGCCCGGCTTGGCCGAAACCGGCATGCGGGCGGTGACCATGACCGAAGCCACGTTCTTGATCTTGAGGGCGTCCGCATCCACGCCCACGCCCATGCGATCCATCATGTTCTTCATGGAACTCAGGGTGAAGACCGAGTTTTTCTTGTCGCCCGTTCCGGCCAGACCGACCACCAGCCCGTAACCGATGAGCTGATTGTCGCGCACGCCGGAAAAGGTGGCGATATCCTTGATGCGCACGGCCTCGGCCCGCCCCGGCAGGGCCAGAACCAGAAGCGCGAGCAGGACGGAGACAAGACGGGCCGGATGCAGATTCATGATGCGTTCTCCTCTGCCGACATGGCGGCGCTGAAGAGAATGCAAAAATCGCGCCATAAAATAAAAATAATCTATTATTTCACTGCATTATAAAAAATATTTTAGCCCTGCCGACCCCGCGCTCGCCAGACTTTTGGCGCTCCTGCCGCGCGGAATAAAAAAGGAGGCACGCCACGGCGTACCTCCTTTCAGCAATGACCAGCGCTGTGCGCCTACAGGGCAAACAGCCCCGGTTCCTCGCGCAGCAGGTTGGCGGCAATGAGGCGGCTGTCGGGCTTGTAGGTGCCGTTGGCCACCTGCAGGCGCAGGCTTTCCACCTTGTCGGTGCGGACATCCGGGGCGCTCTGCGCCGCCCGGTGCGCCTCGCTCAGCAGCAGGGCGTCCTGCGAAACGCTGATGGAATCCCCCTGAGCAGAGGGATGGGCCGTGCCCGCATACGCGCGCGCCTCAGTCGTATTTTCCAGACGTCCCTGCCCATACGCATCCCTTACGGAACCAAGCAAGCCGGGCGAATATTGAATTTCCATCTTGTCCTCCTGCCTGATGAATCAGGAACATACAGGCGCAGGCTTGTCCAGCATGCTCCTGTCAATCTTTTCACGGGTAATGCGCCACAACAGCCGGCGGACGCGGAGCTGCAGCTCGGAAGAGAGCCTGCGCGCGCCCCTGTCGTCCTGCCGGACGAGGCAGAGTCCTTCGCCCGGGGGGTAGGTGAAGCGGACGGTGAAGCCCACACGCTCGCTGAGCGCCCTGCGGATTTCCTCCACCACCGGATTGTCGCTCCCGGTGAAGAGCAGGCTTTCGTAGACTTCCTGCGCCACCTTTTCCACATACAGACCGCGCTGCGGACTCGGATCGGGATCATGCGGAGCCTCGCCCGCCGCCAGCCGCATGCGCGTGCGCAGACGGGTCAGACGCCGGGCGGCAAGCAATTGCAGCTCATAGCCCTGAACCCTCTGGCGCAAACGTACGACAGCGATATCGGACATAAAGACTCCCCATTCCCTTCTAGAAGTCTTTTCGTCCGTTCTTCCCGCTTCTTTAGAGTAAGACTAAAAATGAAAAAATTCCCGAACCGCCTTCAATGCCGGCGGCTGACGTTGCGGGCCAGGGTGCAGCTCACGGCCAGCAGATTGAGCACGCCGAAAAGGATCATGTCCAGCCGCATGGCCCGCAGGAACTTGTCCACATTGTGCGCGCCCACGGCCTCGTGCCCCAGAAAGAAACTCAGGGTCAGGGTGATGATGACCATGTTGCAGAGCATGCCCGCCGTGCGCACCATGCCCACCAGCCCTGAGGCGCGGCCCACGTTGGCCTCGCCGGCGCTCTCCATGATGATGGTCGTATTGGACAGGGCAAAGAAGCTGACCCCCAGGCCCAGCAGGGCCTGCGAACCGAAAATGATCAGCAGGGAGGAATCCAGATGCAGGAAGGCCGCCAGCAGCAGTCCGCAACCGCAGAGAATCGTGCCCAGGGTGCAGACGTAGCCCGCCTGCCAGCGATTGCAGAGCCGGGCGGCCAGCGGACTGGAAAGGGCCTGCACCAGCGCCTGCAGGGCCAGCACCAGCCCTGTCTGCTCCACGCTCATGCCGCGCCCGACCTGCAGATACAGGCTGAAAAAGAAGAGCATGCCGAAAAAGGAGCAGTAATTGATGAACGCCGCCACCAGCGAAAGGCTCGTGACCCGATTCCGGGCCAGCATGCGCACATCCAGCAGGGGAAAGGAGCTGTGCAGCTCCCGGATGCAGAGCAGCACCGCCAGGGCCGCCCAGAGCGCCAGCATGCCCCCGCCAAGGCCCGGATGATCCGCCAGCTCGGACGCGCCGATGGTCAGGGCGGTCATGCAGCAGCCGTAGATGAGGCAGCCCCCGACGTCGAAATGTTCCCCCTTGGACGGACGCCATTCCAGCTTCACCCGGGAGACCGTCAGCAGCATGGCGGCCAGCGCCGCCAGCCCGGTGAGGCGGAACAGCCACTGCCAGCCCAGCCAGCCCGCCACAAGGCCCGCCAGCGGCGGGCCGCAGGCAATGCCCGCATAGACCGCCGCGCCGCTGATGCCCAGATAACTGGCCCGCAGATTGCCGGGCGCGGCGGAAACGAGCAGGGCCAGGCTGCAGGAGCTGAGCAGGGCGCAGCCCGTGCCCTGCACCAGACGCAGGACGATGAAGAGGGTCATGTTGGAGACAAAGCCGAGCACGATGCTCGTACAGCCGAAAATGCACATGCCCGTGAGAAAGATGCGCCGGCGTCCGAAAATGTCCCCCAGCGTACCGCCCGCCAGCTGAAAGATGACCAGCCCCAGCGAATACACGGCCCCCACGAGGCTCAGCTCGCGGGCGCTGGCGCCGAGCGTCTCGCCCAGCGGCGGCAACACCGCATTGACCCCGGCCATCATGAACGGCATGAAGAACTGGGCGGCACACATGGCCACCAGCAACGATCGATGTTCCTTGAGAATCGGCACGTCATGCCTCCGCTGCGGCAAAGCCGCCCCGCATCATCCGCCGGGCCGCTCGCCCGGCTGTCCGCAATCCGCGACCCCCGGGGCCATGTCGCGGCGTTCTCCCCGGGCCGCGCGACAGCCCCTGGCAGCGCCCGGAACAATGGCCCCATTCAGGCCAGTCGCCCCGCCCCGATCAGGCGATCCCGAATCCAGATCGCGCATTGCTGCGGCGACCGGCCCTCGACCGGGCAACAAAAATCGGCATACCGCCGGTAGAGGGCCTCACGCTCCTCGAACAGACCCCGCAGGGTCTGACCGGGCGCAATGGCGAGACCGCGATCGGGGTTGCGCGCAATGCGCTCCTCGATGACCGCAAAGGGCACATCCAGATGCACCACCGGCCCCTGAGCGGCCAGATGACGCATGGCGCTTTCCCGATAGATGACGCTGCCCCCGGTGGCCAGCACCGTGCGCGCCGCGCGCACGCTGCCCACCACGGCGGCTTCCAGATCCAGAAAGGCCTCCTTGGACAGGGCGTCGGTCACGCCCTGCAGGCGGCTGGCATAGAGCGCCTCCATGAGATGGTCGCTGTCCATGAAAGCCCAGCCGAGCAGCTGCGCCAGCGCCTGCCCCACGGTGGACTTGCCCGCGCCGGCCATGCCGATGATGCTGATGCAGGGCGCGCGGTTGCCCGAAGCTGCCGTGTGCATGGAATCTCCTTGCGGCGCCGCCCGTGTCGCGACAGGATGTGGCGCCATGTTCGTCTGTCTACTTGTCTCAAGGATATCAATCCTGTCAAGCTCCCGCGGCCGCCTCTCCCCCGGCATGCGGCGCCGCCCTCCCGGCGGCCTGCCCCATCCGTCGAAAATCCTTGCCTGCCGGCCGCGCGAAGACTAATCTTTTTCCCGTGCCGTCCGATAAGAAGACAAGAGGAGTGATATTCCATGCGCCATACATTTCTGCCGCTCGGTCTCGCCTGCCTGCTGGGCCTGTGCGCCCTGCCGGCCACGGTCGAGGCCGCCGATTTGTCGCAGGCACCCGCCTCCATTGACATCAATCAACGCCTGCAGGACTGGAAGGACTACGGCGGCGCGCGCCTGTACTGGCTCTCGGTGGCGCAACCCCGCCAGATCCGCATGGGCGGCGCGCCCTTTGTGGATCCCGCCTCGCATCCCCTGCTCAATGCCCCGGACAAGACCCCGCCGCGCCGCAGCAAGCGGCGTGCCCCGCGCAAGACGCAGGCCGCTCCCGCCGCACAGACTCCCGCCGCGCAGACTCCCGGCAAGGCTGCCGTCCCCCCGGCCCCGAGCGCGCCGGCCAAGCCGGTCGCGAGCGGACAAGGCCTCGGGGCCGGCAGCGTGCCCATCGAGCAGGGTGCGCGCCGTCCTCGCGGCGGTCGCGTGGAAGTGACCACCGAAGTCCCGCGGCCCGTGGCGCCGGTGTCCGGCGGCCCCTGGGCGCCGGTGCCCGGCACGCCCCCCGTGGCCGGTCTGGGACTTTATGACGGACACGCCCAGGCCATTCCGGCCATTATCCCGCCGGGTTCCCTGCCGCCCGGTACGGCCACCAGTCCGGCCATGACGCCCCCCGTACCGGCGCAGCCAGCCGCCGCGCCCGCCCCTGCGGTGCCGGCCGTGCCCGGCGCCGTGTCGCCCCTTGCGCCCGCAGGCCCGGCAGGGGTCTACAGCCCGCAGACCGTGCCGGGAACGCCGCTGCCGCCCCTGCCCGGTTCGGCGGCCGCCGGCTTCCTGCCGCCGCAGGGCACGGCGGCCATGATCGGCACGCAGGCGGGGCAGACCGCGCGCGGCGGCGTCTAACGCGTCCGTTTGCCGCTTCGCGGCGAGGGCTTGACGAAGCGCCGTGGGCCATGTATGAACCGTGTTTCAACGGCTTGCCGGAGGCGTGTTTCGGCAAGGGGAAATTTCGGGCGGACGCCATTCTGCCAGGATGCGCCCATTTCGCGCAGGGTCATATGCGCCCCATGTCCGCCGCTGCACCCATAAGGAGATTTGACCATGAAGAGAACCTACCAGCCCAGCAAAATCCGTCGCGCCCGTACGCATGGTTTCCGTGCCCGCATGGCGACCGCCAGCGGCCGCGCCATTCTGCGCCGCCGTCGCGCCAAGGGCCGCAAACAGCTGAGCGCCTAGACCAGCGGCGGGGCAAGGCCTTGCCGCCAGCGAAAAGCCATGATGGCGCGCCAATGTCTGCCGAAAGAGGGGCGTATCCGACGTCATGCGGATTACGCCCTCTGTTATGCACAGGGCAGGCGTCATCACAGCGGGAATTTCATCGTCTTCATTCTCCCGCGTCCCGGCAGCGGCATCACCCGCGTGGGGACAGCCGTTTCGCGCAAGGTCGGCAAGGCGGTAACGCGCAATCGCCTCAAGCGCCTGCTGCGGGAATTCTACCGCCTGCATCAGGCTCTTTTGCCATGTGACAGCGATGTGGTGACCGTAGCCAAGAAACATGCGGGACAGTCGGAGCTGACCCTTGAGCGGGTCTGCGACGAACTGAAGCCCCTGCTGCAACGCCAGCGGCGTCGCCGGCAGGAAGCGCCAGCGGAGACAGACGCATGAGCGTGCTGAAAACGGCTGTGCGCCGCCTGCTCATTCTGCCCATCCGTCTCTATCAGCTGTGCATTTCGCCGCTGTTGCCCCCCTCCTGTCGCTTTGTTCCCACCTGCTCCGCCTATGCCATTGAAGCCATCAGCCGTCACGGCGCGCTGCGTGGCGGCTGGCTGACGCTGCGCCGTCTGGCGCGTTGTCACCCCTGGGGCGGTTCAGGCTATGATCCCGTGCCCCCCGTGCCCCGGCGGCCCGACAAGGAGGCCGCCCACAGGAGACCCACCCCCGATGCAAGACACTAGCAGCACCAAAAATCTCGCTCTGGCCATTGTTCTCTGCCTGGCCATCCTTTTCGGCTGGAGCTTTCTTGCGGACTACATGGGCTGGACGCCCAAGCCCGATCCCGAGGTGGCCGCCCAGCAGCAGGCCGAAGCCGAACGGCAGGCCCGGGAAAAGGCCGACGCCGAAAAGGCGAAAACCTCTGTGCCGCTTACCGTGTTCACCCCGGTTCCCGGGCAGGACATCACGGTTTCCACCCCCCTGTACGAGGCGGTCATTCACAGCGGCGGCGGCGTGCTGCGCTCCTTCCAGCTCAAGCACTATGCGGCCACCATCCAGCCCGACTCCCCGCCCGTCAATCTTGTGGATGCCGCCACGGCCGAATCCGCGCCGCTGGGTCTGGTCATCGACGGCGCGGCCAGCTGGAGTCAGGGCCAGTGGGCGGTCGAGGCCGCGCCCAAGGCCCCCCTTGCCCCCGGACAAAGCGACGTGCTGCGCCTTGTGGGCGAAATCAACGGCCTGCGCGTGGTGCGCGAGCTGCACTTCAGCGCCGACTCCTACCTCATCCGGGAAAAGACCTTTCTTGCCCCGCTGGGCGATCAGTCCCGCAGCGCCCGTCTGGCCTACACCATCGCCTCGGACGCCAGCAATGCCGGCGGCGGTCAGTACGACGCCATGCGCATCGCCTGGTTTGTTGACGATGCCCTGGGCCAGGAAGCCGATGCCGAGGATCTGACCAAGGGCGTCACCGCCTCCGGCAAGGTGAGCTGGGCCGGCCCCATGAGCACCTATTTCCTTTCGGCCATCCTGCCTGACGGCGATGCCGGGGTGACCATCAAGGGCGTGCTGCGCGGCGGCATCTACCGGGTGGCGGTGGAAGAGCAGGATATCCAGCTTACCCCCGGCCAGCAGGCCGAACTGGGCGCCTCCTACTGGCTCGGCCCCAAGAAGCGCAAGCTGCTCCTGGAAGTCTCCGAACCGCTGGCCGGCGCCGTGGAGCTGGGCATGTTCAGCATCATCGCCAAGGCGCTGCTCTGGCTGCTGGAATTTTTTCATCAGTACGTCCATAACTGGGGCCTGGCCATCATTCTGCTGACCGTGCTCATCAAGGCCGTCTTCTGGCCGCTCACGGCCAAGAGTTACGCCTCCATGGAAAAGATGAAGAAACTTCAGCCCATGATGATGAACATCAGGGAGAAGTACAAGGACAACAAGGAGATGATGAACAAGGAGGTCATGGCCCTCTACAAGACCTATGGCGTCAATCCCGCCAGCGGCTGCATCCCCATCCTTGTCCAGCTGCCGGTATTCTTCGGCCTCTATCAGGCCCTGCTCACGGCCATCGAGCTGCGGCACGCCTCCTTCATCGAACTCCTGCCCTTTACCGACAAGCTCTGGCTGGCCGACCTCTCGGCCAAGGACCCCTTCTACATCACGCCCATCATCATGGGCCTGACCATGTTCCTGCAACAGCGCATGAGTCCGCCGGCCACGGATCCCACCCAGCAGAAGATCATGATGTTCCTGCCGCTGATCTTCACCGTGCTCTTCCTCGGCTTCCCGTCGGGGCTGGTGCTCTACTGGCTGGTGAACAACATCCTGTCCATTGCGCAACAGGGCCTCATGCATCGCAAGAACAGGCGTCTGGACGCCGACAGCTAGGCCGGCGGAATACGCATCTTACCCGAGCGGGCGACCCTGTCGCCCGCTCTCTATCGGGGTTCATATGGAAGGTTTCAAGGAATTTCTCGGCAAAACTCTCGACGCGGCCATTGGCGAAGCCTGTTCCTATTTCAATGCCAGTCGGGAAAAACTGGAAATAGAAATCATCGAGGATGCCAAGTCGGGCATTTTCGGCATCGTGGGCGCCCGCAAGGCCAAGGTGCGCGCCCGGCGGGCCGCCCTGCGCGAGGCCGTGGAAAATGCGCTGGGCCGGGGCAGCCGCGCGGACGACGGCCGCAAGGGCGATCTGCCCGGCGAGGCACGCGCGGACGAACGCAAGGCCGACGAACGCCCGTCGCGGCAGCCCCGCGCCGAACGGCAGGATCGCGCCGAACCGCAGACTCGCGAAGACGGCGAGGCGCAGACCGCGGACGCTTCCCGCGGCGAGGCTGCCCAGCCCCGCGAAGCGACGGGCCAGCCCCGCCGTGAGGAACGGGGCGCGCGCCCGGGCCGCAAGGCCGCTGCAGCCCGCGCCGAAAGCCCGCTGCCTTCCCGGCAGGAGGATGAGCGTCAGGAGGCTGACGATGAGACGGCTGCCGGCGCGGCTCCCCAGACCGCACCCCAGGCCGCTCGTGCCGCACGCGCTAACGCCAGGGCGCGCGGCGAACGCGCCCGCCATGAGGAGCGCGCCGCCGTCCGTGAGCAGGCCCGCGAGGCCCGGCGGCAGCCCCCGGACGACGATCTGGACGAAGCTGAGGAAGGCCTGCCCCGTCGCGCCGTGGAAGAGCTGGATCAGGAGCGCCTGACCCTGCTGGCCCGTGAATGCGTCAGCCGTCTGGTGCGGCCGATGGTGGACGGCATGGAGGACGAACCCGAGGTCTGCATTGCTGACGGTCGCGTGCGGGTGGCCGTGGATTGCGGCGAGGATTCCGGCCTGCTCATCGGGCGCGAGGGTCAGACCCTGGCCGCCCTGCAATATCTGGCCTCCCGCATTGTCTCGCGCGGCATGGATGCCGCGGTGCGCGTGCAGCTTGATGCCGGGCGCTACCGGCAACGGCAGGAGGAAAAGCTGCAGGAAATGGCGCTGACCCTGGCCGCCAAGGTGCGCCAGAGCGGGCGTTCCTACTCCACGCGTCCTCTCAGCTCCTATCACCGCCGCATCATCCATGTCTGCCTGCAGGACATGGAGGATATTTTGACCCGCAGCAGCGGCGACGGCCCGCTCAAGCGGGTGGTCATCATGCGCCGCCGTCCGGAAAAGGGGCAGGAACGCACGGGCGCACGTCGCGGGCAGCCGGCAAGGCCAGCGCCGGAAAGCCCGCTGACCGCCAGCCCCGCCCTCTCCGACGCGCCGCCCTCCCCGGCTGAGCAGCTGCCCACGCCCGATATGGCCGCCCCCTGCTCTCCCGCGCCGGAAAACGTCGTGATTGCCGCGAGCGGGGCTGAGGAACAGCCCGCCCCGACCGCTACGGGCGAAGAGCCGCGCGAACAGGACAAGGCATGACGACCATTGCCGCCATTGCCACCGCGCCGGGGGCGGGCGGCATCGGCATCGTGCGTCTTTCCGGGCCGCAGGCCAAGGCTGTCCTCTCCCGGCTTTTTCTGCCCCTGTCGAGCCGCTTCGAGAATTTCGAGCCGTGGCGGCTGCATCATGGCCGGGTGCTGGACTGTCACGGCGAGGCGCTGGACGATGTGCTGGCCGTCTACATGCCCGGGCCGCGCACTTTCACCGGCGAAGACATGGCCGAGATTCAGTGCCACGGCGGGAGCTTTCTCGTGCAGGCCGTGCTGGAAAGCGCCCTGCGTCTGGGCGCGGTGCAGGCGCAGCGCGGCGAATTTAGCCGGCGGGCCTTTTGCAACGGACGCATGGATCTCAGTCAGGCCGAAGCCGTGGCCGAACTCATTGCCGCGCCGTCCCGCGAGGCCGTGCGCTTCGGCCTCACCCGGCTGGACGGACTGCTGGGGCGGCGCATCCGCGAACTGCGAGCCGATCTGGACGGCCTGCGCGCCCAGATGTGTCTGGCCGTGGACTTTCCCGAAGAGGAAGTGGAAAGCCTGCCGCCCGCGGCCTTTGCCGCCGAGGTGGACAGGGTCGCCGCCGCGGTGGCCGATCTCCTGCGCGGGCAGCGCCGGGCGCGGCTCATGCAGCAGGGCGCGCTGGTCGTGCTGGCCGGGGCCGTCAACGCGGGCAAGTCTAGCCTCATGAATGCCCTGCTCGGACGGCAGCGGGCGCTGGTGACGGAGATTCCGGGCACCACCCGCGATTATATCGAGGAATTTTGCGATCTGGACGGCCTGCCCATCCGGCTCGTGGATACGGCGGGGCTGCGTCAGGCCGATGACAGCGTGGAAGAGCTGGGCATTGCCCTGAGCCGCGAAAAGCTGGCCCAGGCCGACGCCATTGTGCTCATGCTGGACGGCCACGCCCTGGGCGAGGCCGGGGCCGCCGCCGCAACCTGTCCGGAACCCGCCGCCGCCGAAGTGCTGGCCGTGGCCGGGGACGTGCCCCTGCTGCTGGTCTGGAACAAGGCCGACCTCTGCGATCCGGCGACCTTTCCGCCGCGCTGGGCCGGCGAGCGCCCGACGCTCCGCCTTTGCGCCCGCAGCGGAGAAGGCCTTGAGGCCTTGGCCGCCAGCCTGCGGCGTCTGGTTCTGGCCGAGGCCGGGGAACGCCCCCCGGACGACGGCCTGGCCCCCAATGCCCGGCAGGCGCTGGCCCTGGAACGGGCGCTGGCGGAACTGCGCGGCCTGCACGAGGACATTCTGGCCGGCAATCCCTATGACTGCTGCGCCGTCCGCCTGGACGCGGCCGTTTCCCATCTGGACGAGGTCACCGGCAGCAACAGCACCGACGAGGTGCTGAACAGCATTTTCGAACAATTTTGCATCGGTAAATAAATTTGCTATACTGCGCTGGTCACATGGGTTCTTGTGGGAAGCTGCCATGAATCAGGAAGAGTTGCGCCGTCGCCTCAGCAGCGATGAAATCAATGCCCTGCCCCTGCGGCATTACGAGGGGCCTATCTACCTTGTCCGCAGCCTTGCGGACTGGCGCAACGCCCTGCCCCAGCTTCAGGACGAGCGCGTCATCGGCTTCGACACCGAAACCCGTCCCACCTTCCGCAAGGGGCGCATCAATCAGCCCTCGCTGGTGCAGCTGGCCACGGCGGAGGCCGTCTACCTCGTCCAGCTCGGCTGGCTGCCCTTCGGCGACTATCTGGCCGATCTGCTGGCCGACGAGCGATACCTCAAGGTCGGCGTGGGCATCGGCGACGACATGCGCGAACTGGGCAAGCTCCATCCCTTCACCCCGGCCGGCCATGTGGATCTCGGCCAGATGGCCCGTGCCAACCACATGAACAGTCAGGGCCTGCGCTCTCTCACGGCCCATCTTTTCGGCTGGCGCATTTCCAAGGGGCCGCAATGCTCCAACTGGGGCCTGCCCGAACTGACCCAGCGCCAGATTCTTTATGCGGCCACCGATGCCTGGGTGGGGCGGGCCATATTCCTGAAGATGTGCGAACTGGGCCTTGTGGAGTCCCTGCCATGAGACCCGAACTGCCTCCCGCGCTCGGCCCGCGCCCGGTCTTCTTTACCGGCGGCACGGCCCTGCGGGATGTCAGCCGCAGCCTGACCCGCCTGACCCACAATTCCGTTCATCTGGTGACCCCCTTCGACTCAGGCGGCAGCACGGCCAGCCTGCGCCGCAGCTTTGCCATGCCCGCCGTGGGCGACATGCGCAACCGGCTCGCCGCCCTGGCCGACCGGGACATTGTGCCCCCCGCCGTGCTGGATCTCTGGGAATACCGCCTGCCCGAGGACGGCCAGCCCGCCGAGCTGCGGGATCACCTGCGCCGCATGGGCGAGGCCGTTCACCCCTGCTGGCGCGAACTGCCGGACATTTTCGCCGTCTCCCTGCGCCAGCATCTCGACTTTTTCCTGCGGCGCATGCCCGCCCACTTCGATCCGCGGTATGCCTGTCTGGGCAATCTCATGCTGGCCGGGGGCTATCTGGAGCACCGACGGGATTTCGGGCCGGTGCTGGCCTTTTTTTCCCGTCTCCTGCAGACGCGCGGCGTGGTCATGCCCATTGTGGAAGAAAGCCTGCATCTTGCCGCCGTACTGGACGACGGCAGCCGCGTGGTGGGCCAGCATCTCTTCGGCCAGCTCGGCCAGCACATCCGCCGCCTTTTTCTCACCGTGCACGAACCGGACAGGGACAGCCAGGACACCACGCCCTGCCGTCCCGGCATGGCGCGCACGGCGGCCGCCTACCTGCAGGGGGCAAGCCTCATCTGCTATCCCATGGGCAGTTTCTATACCAGCGTGCTGGCCAATCTCCTGCCCGCCGGGGTGGGCGCGAGCGTGCGCGCGGCCAACTGCCCCAAGGTATTCATCCCCAATTCCGGGCAGGACAAGGAGGTCTGCGGCCTGTCCATCCTCGGGCAAACCCGCATGATTCTCGACGCGCTGCGCGCGGACTGCCCTGACGCCCGCCCGCAGGATCTGCTGCAATGGGTCATCGTGGATCGGCAGCACGGCATCTACGAAGGCGGCTGCGACAGCACCGCCCTGGCCGACCTCGGCCTGCGGGTCATGGACGTGGACATGGTCTGCCCGGACAGGCCCGAACGCCATGACCCCGACAAGGTGGCCCGCCTGCTCTGCGGGCTTTGCCGCAAGGACGCGCCATGAGGCCGGACGCCATCAGGGATGTGCGCGTGGACGCCGCGCTGGCCGGGGAGCGGCTGGATCGCGCCCTCATGCGCCTCGGCGACCTGAGCCTGCGCGCCGCCCGCCGCCTCATCGAGGACGGAGGCGTGCGGGTGGACGGTCGAACGGCCACGGCCGCCCTGCGCCTGCGCCCGGGTCAGCGCATCGAGGCGGCGGCCCCCGCCGCCGATCCGCCCCGCCCCGCCGGCGTACGCCTGCTGGCCCGCGAGGGAGATTTTGCCGCCTTTTTCAAGCCCGCCGGCCTGCACAGCAGTCCGCTGGCCGGACGGGGGGGCGGCAGTCTGGAAGAGGCGGCGCAAGCCCTCTGGGCAGCGGCCTTTCCGGCGGAACCCGCCCGCCTCCGCTTCCTGCAACGGCTGGACTGCGCCACCTCGGGCCTTGTCTGCGCCGCGCTGACCGATGCCGCCCGGCAGCGCTTTCGGGCCGCCGAGGCGGCCGGACAATGCCGCAAGGACTACCTTGCCCTGCTTTGCGGAGAACTGGACACGCCCCGGCTGGCCGACCGCGCCCTTGACGTGCGCAACCGGCGCGTGAGCCGCGTGCTGGACAGGCAAGCCGATCCGCTACGCCATACCCGGCTGGCCCCGCTGGCCGTCTGGCGCGGCGCACAGGCCGCCGCCCTGCTGGCCGCCTGCGGCCTGCCGCCCGCGCACGGCCCCGTGACGCTGGCCTGCTGCACCATCCGCTGCGGCGCACGGCATCAGATTCGCGCCCATGCCGCCGCCCTGGGCCTGCCCCTCTGCGGGGACGAACGTTACGCCCACCCGCAGGCCAATCCCCCCAACCCGGCGCGGGAGCGTTTTTTCCTGCACCACGCCTGCCTGACGACCCCCTTTGGCCGCTGGATCTGCCCGCCAGAGTGGCCCGCGCTGCCCCCGCAGGAAAACAGACTCCAAAAATGGCTTGAATCCCTTGGCCGTTCGGCTAGTATGGACGCCAAGGAAAGCCTCGTTGCCGCACGTTCCCGCGACCGGGATCGTGTCTGAATTTGTGTGCTTTTTCCGCCACCTTTTTTCGAGGAGACGGCATGTTCGCATCCCTGCTGCCCAAATCGGCCCCCTTCTTTGAAATGCTCATGGAGCAGAATACCCTGCTCCGCCACATGGCCCATCACCTCGTGGGCATGATGGAAAACCTCTCCTCAGTGGATGACGCCCACAAGCAGATCTCCCTGCTGGAGGAACAGGGCGACGTCCTCCACGTCAAGATTATCCGCGATCTCACCCAGACCTTCATTACGCCCATCGACCGCGAAGACATCCTCCGCATCAACCAGATGCAGGAGGAAACCATGGACTGCGTGCATACCCTCACCACCCGTCTGCATATCTTCGAATTTGCCAAGATGCGCTTTCCCATGATGCAGATGGCCCGCACCATCAGCGCCATGCTGGATCTCACCCAGCTCATGTTGGACGGCCTCACCCGCCGCACGGACTGCCACAAGACCCATGCCTTCCGCACCCTGCGCGACGAATGCGACATGCTGCTGGCCGTGGGGCTGGCCGAACTCATGGATCCGCAGGGTGAGATCACCCCGCCCGTCATCATGGACATGCTCAAATGGAGTCAGGCGTACGACCGCATCAGCATGCTGCTGGAAAACGTCAACAGTCTTGCCGAAACCATCGAAGAAGCGGTTTTGAAAAATGTTTGAGATCCCCCTTCTTCTTGTGCTCATCGTGCTGGTCGCCCTGGTGTTCGACTTCACCAACGGCGCGCACGACTGCGCCAATGCCATTGCCACCGTGGTTTCCACCAAGGTGGTCACGCCCCGGCTGGCCGTGGGCTGCGCCGCGGCCCTCAACCTCATCGGCGCCCTGCTGGGCACCGAGGTGGCCAAGACCCTGGGCAGCGGCATTGTCCTGCCGGAAGTGGTGGAGGGCAGCCATGTGCTCGTGCTGGCCGCCCTTGTGGGGGCCATCGGCTGGAACTGCATCACCTGGTATTTCGGCATTCCCTCTTCCTCCTCGCATGCCCTCATCGGCGGCCTCATCGGCGCGGCCATCGCCCATTCCGGCCTGACGGGCCTCAATATCGGCGGCATCGTCAACAAGGTGCTTCTGCCGCTCGTCATCTCGCCGCTCTCGGGCTATGCCGTGGGCTTTGTGCTCATGTGGATCATTTATTGGCTCTGCGCACGCATCCAGCGCAGCAAGGTCAATCGCGCCTTCCGCAAGCTGCAGCTGTTGTCCGCGGGCTTCATGGCCACCAGCCACGGCCTCAATGACGCCCAGAAGACCATGGGCATCATTACCCTGGCGCTCATGATCTTCGGCTTTGCCGACACCACCGAACATGTGCCGCTCTGGGTCAAGCTGAGCTGCGCCGGGGCCATGGCCTGCGGCACGGCCATCGGCGGCTGGAAGATCGTCAAGACCATGGGCCACCGCATCTTCAAGCTGGAACCCGTCCACGGCTTCGCCGCCGAGACCTCGGCGTCCCTTGTCATTGCCGGGGCGTCCATGCTCGGCGCGCCCGTGAGCACCACCCACACCATTTCGGCCTGCATCTTCGGCGTCGGCTCCACCAAGCGTCTGAGCGCCGTGCGCTGGACAGTGGCCGGACAGCTCGTCATTGCCTGGGTGCTCACCCTGCCTGCGGCCTCGGTCATCGGCTGCCTCTCCTATCTGGTGCTGCACCTGATCTGGGCCTGAGCGCAGGACGTCCTTTTCATCCGGGGGAGGCGGCGCGCCGCCTCCCCATCGCTTCATCCTGCCCGGTCTGCCACTTTGGCCGACGGGCAGCGACGCGCACACAATCAACGGGACGCAGCATGAAGGCGGAAGAGATACGCACGGCCCTGCCGCGCTGGCGGCGGGAATTTCATGCCCACGCCGAGGAAGGCTGGACGGAATTCTGGACGACAGCCCGGGTGGCCGGCATCCTGCAAAGCCTGCGGCTAGCCCCCCGTGTGGGGGCCGAAGTGCTGGATCGCGCCGCCCGCATGGGGCTGCCCGCGCCCCAGCGCCTTGCCGCCGCCCAGCGCCGCGCCCGCCGGGAAGGCGCGGACGAAAGCCTGCTGGCCCGCATGCACGGCTGCACCGGCGTCGTGGCGGATGTCGGCCCGGCGACGGCCCCGGTGGCCCTGGCCCTGCGTTTTGATCTTGACGCCCTGCCCCTTGTCGAAAGCCATTGCCCGGAACACGCCCCGGCGGCTGGCGGCTATGCCTCGCTGCACGCCGGCCAGTGTCACGCCTGCGGGCACGACGCCCATACGGCCCTTGGTCTGGGGCTGGCGGCCCGGCTGCAGTCCGGCCCACCCCTGAGGCGGCGCATTCGCCTGATTTTCCAGCCCGCCGAGGAGGGCGTGCGCGGCGCCGCCGCCCTGCTGGCACAGGTGCGGGACGTGCCCCGCTTTCTCGCCCTGCATGTGGGCCTCGGGCTGCCCTCGGGCGAGCTGACCACCGGCGCCATGAGCCTCATGGCCAGCACCAAATTCGACGCCGTGTTCAGCGGACGCGCCGCCCACGCGGCCAAGGCCCCGCATCTGGGACGTGACGCCCTCAAGGGCGCGGCGGCGGCCCTGCTCGGCCTGCACGCGCTGCCGCGCTGCGGCAGCGGGGAAAACCGGGTGCACGTGGGCGAGCTGCGCGGCGGCGGCGCGCGCAACGTGGTGGCCGACAAGGCCGTGCTGCGCGGCGAAACCCGCGCCGCCAACGGCGAAATGGCCGAAGACCTCTATGCCCGCGCCCGCGATGTGCTGGAAGGCGCGGCAGCCATGTACGGTCTGGACTGCCGGATCAACGTCGTGGGCAGCACCCCGGACGCGGACAGCGATGCCGATTTTGCCGCCGAACTGGCCGCCATTGCCCGCGAACTGCGCACGGAACAGGGCAAAGCGCTCTTCCGGCAGGTGCGGGAAAGCGCCGTCATGGGCGCCAGCGACGATGCCGCCGTGTTCATGCGCGCCGTGCAGGCGAGCGGCGGCAAGGCCGCCTATGCCATCCTTGGCTGCACCCTCGCGGCCGGGCATCATGCGCCCCGCTTTGATCTGGACGAGGACTGCCTCTGGCCGGGCCTGCTCTGGCTGGAAGCCGTCTGCCGCCGCCTGGCGACGGCTCGCGGACAAGCGGCCCCGGCCATGCCCCGGCCGCTCTCCGGAATCCCCCATATGGCCTAACCACTGGAAGCATCAGGATAGACATGAAAAGCTACCATATGGATCAAAACGATCCGGCCCTGAATCTGGCTCTGGAGGAAGTGCTGTTCCGGCGGCTGGGGCCGGCGTTCCCGGGCTGTTTTCTGCTCTGGCAAAACGCCCCCTCGGTCATTGTGGGACGGCACCAGAATACCCGGGAGGAAGTGGATGCGGACTGGCTGGCCGCCCGCGCCATACCGGTGGTGCGCCGCCATACCGGCGGCGGCGCCGTGTATCACGATCTGGGCAATCTGAATTTTTCCTTCATGGAATACGCGCCGGAGCGAAAGCGGGTGGACTTCGCCCGCTACCTGGAGCCGATTTGCGCGGCGCTGGCCCGGCTGGGCGTGGCAGCCCGGCTGACAGGGCGCAACGACCTCGAGGCCGGGGGCCGCAAGATCTCCGGCAGCGCCCAGTCCCTGCGCGAGGGGCGGGTGCTGCATCACGGCACCCTGCTGGTCGATCTGAACTTTACGGACATGGTGGCCGCGCTCAGCGTGGATCCGGAAAAATACCGCTCCAAGGGCGTGGCCTCGGTGCGGGCGCGGGTCGCCAATATCAGCGAATTCTGGCGGCCCGGCACGACAATGGCCGATCTGCGGGCCGCACTGGCGGCCTGCTGCGCCCCGGACGCCCCGCCCGAGGCCGTCCCGGCGGACGTGCTGCGGGAGGCCCACCAGCTGGCGGAGGAAAAATACCGCACCTGGGAATGGAATTTCGGCCACTCCCCCGCCTTCAGCGAACAGCGGCGGCAGCGCTTTCCGTGGGGACTGGTTGACCTGCGTCTGGAAGTGCGGCGCGGCATCATCACGTCCTGCCGCCTCAGCGGCGACTTTTTTGCCACGGTCGAGACCGCCGAGCTGGAACAACGCCTCATCGGCGTGCGCGACGAGCCGCAGGCCCTGCAGGCGGCGCTGGCCGGCGTGGACTGGGAAGCCTGCTTCAGCGGCTGCGATCCGGCGGTCATGCAAAAATTTTTCATCCATGCGTGAGAAAAGATGCCGTGGAAAAACCCCCTTTCAAACTTGAATCAGATTAACTTTTCAGATAGTGTATGCAGCAGTTATTTAATCTATACCTCCCTTGCGGAGGCGTCCATTCCCCCGCTGTCCGCCGCCCGGCGACAGACAGCACATCGAGGAGGTCTCCCCCATGTCCGACGATTGTCGCACCACGCCGCTGACCGCATGGCATCAGGCCCACGGCGCCAAGATGGCCCCGTTCGCGGGCTGGCTCATGCCCATCCAGTACGAGGGCATCCTTGTGGAACATCAGCAGACCCGGCAGCATGCCGGCCTGTTCGATATCTGCCACATGGGCGAATTTCTCATTGAGGGCGAAGGCGCCGACGCCGCCATGTCCCGCGCCGTCAGCCACAACCTGGCCACCCTCAAGGAGGGCAAATGCCGATACGGCTTCATCCTCAACGAGCGCGGCGGCGTCATGGATGACTGCATCGTCTACCGTTTCGGGCCGGATTCCTTCATGATCGTGGTCAACGCCGCCTGTATCGCGAGCGATTTTGCCGCCCTGCGCGCCCGTCTGCCCGAAAGCGTGAGCCTGAAGGACGTCTCCGACGAGACCGGCAAGATCGACCTCCAGGGGCCGGAATCCCTGGCCGTGCTGGAAAGCGTCCTTGGCGCGGACTTCCATGATCTCGGCTACTTCGGTTTTGTGCGCAGCCAGTGGCAGGGCGAGGATCTGCTGGTCAGCCGCACCGGCTACACCGGCGAACTGGGCTTTGAACTCTACCTGCCCGCCCACAAGGTGCTCTCCTTCTGGGAAGCCCTGCTGGCCGACGAGCGCGTCAAACCCGCCGGCCTGGGCGCGCGCGACACCCTGCGCCTGGAATCCGGCCTGCCCCTCTACGGTCACGAGCTGGACGAGGATCACAATCCCGCCGAGGCCGGCATGGGCCGCATGCTGACCAGCGAAGCCGATTATGTGGGCAAGGCGGGCGCCCAGACCATCCGCGAAAAGCTGCTGGGCCTCATCATCGACGGACGCCGCGCCGCCCGCGGCGGCGATGTGCTGGCCCTGCCCGACGGCACCCCCGTGGGTCGGGTGACCAGCGGTTCCTTCGCGCCCTCGCTGGGCTGCGTCATTGCCTTTGCCTGGGCCGACGCCGCCCATGCCGACGCGGAAAACTATGTGGTGCGCGCCGCCCGCGCGGAACTGCCCGCCCGCGTGGTCGAAGTTCCGTTCTACAAGGACGGCACGGCCCGCATGAAGCTGAAATAGTCGCACCAGGGTCACGCCCGGCGGCAGGGAGCCGCCGGGCGCCATTTGTCTTTTCTTCCGCGGCGCATCCGCGCCCGAACCTCTTTTTCATGGAGAACAAGCCATGTCCAATCCTGCCGATCTGCTCTACAGTGAAAGCCATGAATGGGTGAAAATCGAAGGCGACGAAGCCCTTGTCGGCATCACCCACTTTGCCCAGGAAAGCCTCGGCGACATCACCTATGTCGATCTGCCCGCCGTGGGCGACAGCGTGAGCGCCGACGGCGACTTCGGTTCCGTGGAATCGGTGAAGGCCGCCAGCGACCTCATCTCGCCGGTCAGCGGCGAAGTGACCGCCGTCAACGACGCCCTGACCGACAATCCGGAAAAGATCAATGCCGATGCCTTCGGCGAGGGCTGGCTCATCAAGGTGAAACTTTCCGCCAAGCCGGAAGGTCTCATGGATGCCGCCGCCTACGAAGAACACTGCAAAAACGAACAGCACTAGCCGTCCCGGGCCGTCTGTCAGCCGACAGGCGGCCCTGCTCCCCTTTCAGGAGGTTCACCATGCCCTTCATCCCCCACACCCCGGACGAAACAGCGGAAATGCTGTCCGTCATCGGTGTGCGCACGCTGGATGATCTCTTTGCGGACATTCCGCCGCAGATGCGTCCCGCACACTTCAATTTGCCCAAAGGCCTGAGCGAAGCCGCCGTCTGCGGCTACTTCGAAAACCTTGCCGCCAAAAACCGTACGGAAATGGTCTCCTTCCTCGGCGCGGGCTTCTATGCCCACAAGATCCCCGCCGCCGTGGATGCCCTGAGCAACCGCAGCGAATTCTATACCGCCTACACCCCCTATCAGGCCGAATGCTCGCAAGGCACCCTGCAGGCCATCTTTGAATACCAGACCGCCGTCTGCCGCCTGCTGGACATGGATTGCGCCAATGCCTCGGTCTATGACGGCGGCACCGCCCTCTTCGAGGCCTGCATGACCGCCGTACGCGTGAGCAAACGCAAGGTCATCGTGGTGGATGAATGCGTCAATCCCATCTGGCGCGTCCAGCTCGGCACCTACACCTCGGATCTCGATGTGGATGTGCGCGTGGTGCCGCAACGCAACGGCACGAGCGACAAGGAGGCCCTCAAGGCCGCCATTACCGACAAATGCGCCGCCGTGGTCGTTCAGAATCCCAATTTCTTCGGCGTGGTGGACGACTTCTCCGAACTCTTCGCCCATGCCCGCGCCCAAAAGGCCCTCGGCATCATCTCCGTCTACCCGGTCATGCAGTCCGTACTCAAGACCCCGGGCGAAATGGGCGCGGATATCGCCGTGGCCGAAGGCCAGAGCCTCGGGCAGCCCCTCGGCTTCGGCGGCCCGTATCTGGGCATCATGGCCTGCCGCAAGGAGCACATCCGCCAGTTCCCCGGCCGCATCGTCGGACGCACGCAGGATGTGGACGGCAAAACCGGCTATGTGCTCACCCTTCAGGCCCGCGAACAGCACATCCGCCGCGCCAAGGCCACCTCGAACATCTGCTCCAATCAGGCCCTCTGCGCCCTGCGCTCGCTCATTTATCTTGCCCTCATGGGGCCGGAAGGACTGGCCCGCCTGGCCGAACACAATATGGCCCTCACCCGCTACGCCGTGGAACGCCTCACCGCCCTGCGCGGCGTGACCCTGCTCAACAAGGCCCCCTACGGCAACGAAGTGGCCCTGCGCCTGCCCGTTCCGGCCGAACAGGTGGTGAATGCCCTCACCGCCTACAACTGCATGCCCGGCTTCCCCGTGGCCCGCTATTACAATTTCATGGATGACGTGCTCCTGCTGGCCTGCACCGAGAACAATACCCGCCAGCAAATCGGCTTCCTTGCCGAAACCATCGGAGGCCTGCTGTGAAAACCATCTTCGCCAAGTCCGTCCCCGGCCGGCATGCGGCCAACCTCGTGCTCGATCCGGCGGAAAATGCCCCCCGTGCCGCGGATATGCTGCCCGCCGATCTCCTGCGCAAGCAGGCCCCGCGCCTGCCGGAATGCTCCGAACTGGACGTGGTGCGCCACTTCACCGAGCTTTCCCGCCGCAACTACAGCGTGGATGCCAATTTCTATCCCCTTGGCTCCTGCACCATGAAATACAACCCCAAGTTCACCGAGCAGGTGGCCAACCTGCCCGGCTTCGCCCGCCTGCATCCCCTGCTGGCCCAGCTCGGGCGCGGCGCGACCTGCGTGCAGGGCGCCCTGCAGGTGCTCCATGATGCCGAACGCTGGCTCTGTGAACTGACCGGCATGAAAGCCTTTACCCTCCAGCCCATGGCCGGGGCCAACGGCGAATTCACCGGCGTCAAGCTCATCGCCGCCTACCACAAGGCCCGGGGCCGCAAGCGCACCAAGATGCTGATCCCCGACTCGGCCCACGGCACCAATCCGGCCTCGGCCGTGCTCGCCGGCTTCGATATCGTCAACATCGAATCCCGCGACGGCATGATTGACCCGCAGGCCCTCGCCCGCGCCATTGCCGAACACCCCGACGACGTGGCGGGCCTCATGATGACCTGCCCCAACACCCTCGGCCTCATGGAAACCCACCTCGCCGAAATCGTCGAGGAATTGCGCAAGGTCGATGCCCTGCTCTACTACGACGGCGCCAACATGAACGCCATCATGGGCAAGATGCGCGTGGGCGATGTGGGCTTTGACGTGGTGCACCTCAATGTGCACAAAACCCTCTCCACCCCGCACGGCGGCGGCGGCCCCGGCGCCGGCCCCGTGGGCGTCAGCGAACGCCTCGTGCCCTACCTCCCCGCCCCCCGCGTGGAACGCCGTGACGACGGCAGCTATCGCGTCAACTTCGATCTGCCCCAGTCCATCGGCTATATCGGCCCCTTCTACGGCAGCTTCGCCGTCCTCGCCAAGGCGCTGGCCTACATGATGCGCCTCGGCGGCAACGGCCTCACCCGCGCCTCGGAATACGCCGTGCTCAATGCCAACTACCTCCGCAAACGCCTCGAGGATGTGCTGGATATCCCCTTTGACCGCATCTGCGCCCACGAATTTGTGGCCTCTGCTCCCGAAGGCCTGCGCGCCCTCGACATCGCCAAGGGACTCCTTGATCGCGGCATCCATGCCCCGACCATCTACTTCCCCCTTATCGTAAAAGAATGCCTCATGGCCGAACCCACCGAAACCGAAAGCCGCGAAACCCTCGATGAATACGTCGAAGCCCTGCGCGAGATCGTGGCCGAAGGCAAAAGCCATCCCGAAAAACTGGCCGCCGCGCCCGTGACCCTGCCCGTGCGCCGCATGGACGAAACCGCCGCCGCGCGCCACATGATCCTCACCGAAGACATGGCCTGATTCGCGGCATCTTCTCACCGCAGAAAAAGTAATAAAAAAAGATATGGTTGCGAGGGGGAGAGGGAAACCGTTTTGAAAAACGGTTCTCCCTCTCCCCC
>NHCFC04200__coassemble_524_pt1 | contig 37352 bp, 33 predicted proteins | sample NHCFC04200__metabat2_low_PE_055 | metagenome-assembled genome bin NHCFC04200
TGGCCCCGGCGATGAGCGCGCCCATGTCGAGGGCAAAGAGCTTGCGGCCCTTGAGGCCCTCGGGCACATCGCCCTTGAGGATACGGAAGGCCAGCCCTTCCACGATGGCGGTTTTGCCCACGCCGGCCTCGCCCATGAGCACCGGGTTGTTCTTGGTGCGGCGGGAGAGAATGCGGATCACGCGGCGAATTTCGGCGTCGCGACCGATGACCGGATCCATCTTGCCTTCGCGGGCGGCTTCCACGAGATCGCGGGCGTACTTGCTCAGGGCCTCGAAGGTATCCTCGGGCGTGGCGCTGGTGACGCGCGCGCCGCCGCGCAGTTCTTCCATGGCCTTGCCGAAGTTGGCACGGCTGAGATTGTATTCCTTGAACAGGTTGCCCAGGGAGCTGGACGGCGGCACGTCGGTGAGGGCGAGGAAGAGATGATCCACGCTGACGTATTCATCCTTCATGCGCCGAGCTTCCTTTTCGGCATCGCCCAGCACCTTGGCCAGCCCCTGGGTGATCATGATCTTGGACGGATCCATGCCCGGGCCGGACACGGAGGGCCGCTTGCGCAGGGCTTCCTCCATGCCCACGGCGAGCGCGCGCGTCTGCACGCCCATCTGCTCGAGGATGCGCGGCACGATGCCGTTTTCCTGCCGCACAAGGGCCAGCGCCAGATGTTCGACGTCGGTTTCCTGGTGGCCCATGCCCGCGGCGATGGTTTGGGCCTCGCTGACGGCTTCGCGGGCCTTGTCGGTAAATTTGTTGATGTCCATATCCTTGCCTCCTTGCCGCGCCCGTCGGGGCGCGGCGCGGGTGATGTTCTTGCGTTCCGGCGCAAGCGCCGGGGAAAGGGCGCCGGGGCTAATCCTCCAGACCGCGCAGATCGCGCACCCGGCGTTCCAGCTGATCGACCCGCTCCAGCAGATCGACGATGATGACGCCGCCCAGCACGGGCAGTTCAAAGTCGCAACAGATGCGTTCCAGCTTGCGGACGCGGTAGATGTCCACATCGCGGAACAGGGGCTGCTCCGTGGCATTGGCCCCGGCATCCAGCCAGCCGATGGCCAGCAGCTCGCGCAGGCGGTCGGGATCGATGCCGGTGCTGGCGACGAATTCTTCCCAGACCATGTAGGCGGATGGCGTGGGCAGGGTATTGTTTTTGCGTAACAGGCTCATACGCGGTCTCCCTTACGAACGATGCTGCCGGGCGGAAAAGGACGAGCTTTCGGCCAGGCGCTCCCAAAGCGCGCGCTCGGTTTCGTTGATCTGTTCCGGCACGCGGATCATGACGCGGGCCAGCAGGTCGCCGCGCGCGGCGGCGCTGCCGAGGCCCTTGCCGCGCAGACGGAACTTGCGGCCCGAGGATGTGCCGGGCGGAATGGTGAGTTCCACTTCGCCGTCCAGGGTGCGCACGGGCACGCGCGCGCCGAGCACGGCCTCCCACGGGGCCAGCCAGATGTCGCTTTGCAGGTTGTCGCCGTCCACGCGGAAGTGGGCATGGGGCAGATAGCGGACGCGCAGAAAGAGATCGCCCGGCGTGCCGCCCGGCATGTCGCCGCCCTGCCCGGCCAGACGCAGTTTCGCGCCTTCGCGGATGCCGGCGGGCACATTGACTTCCAGCGTCTTGGGGCCGCCCGTCGTCTGGATGGTCACGCTGCGTTTGCCGCCGCGCGCCACGTCTTCCAGCGAAAGGGACAGTTCGGCCTCCACGTCGCGTCCGCGCCGGGGACGCGCGCTGAAGCCGCCGAAGGGGTCGGCCCCGAAGCCCGCGTTGTTGCGGCCGCCACGGGCCGACCGCGCCCCGCCGAAGAGCGTTTCAAAGAAGTCGGAAAAGCCCGCGCCGTCGAAGCCCTGCCCGTTGAAGGAAAAGTGCATGTTCTCAAAGCCGGGCGCGCCCTGAAAGTTCTGGCCATGCTGCCAGTTGGGGCCAAGCTGATCATAGAGCCTGCGCTTTTCCGGGTCCTTCAGCACCTCGTAGGCTTCGTTGATCTCCTTGAACTTTTCCTCGGCCTGCTTGTTGCCCGGGTTGAGATCAGGATGATACTGCCGGGCCAGCTTCTTGTAAGCCCGTGAAATCTGATCGGCCGAAGCACTGCGCTCCACGCCGAGCAGCTTGTAATAATCCTTGTATTCTACTGCCATAGAAGCATCCCCCACTGTGGGTTTCTGGATACAAGGTAAGACGTTACGGCCCGGCGTCAATATCCCGACACCAAAAAATCTGCCAACCGAAGGCCGGGAACGTCGGCCCGGTGCGACGCTTCCCCGAGACCATGCGCCGGCAAAAGCAAGCGGAGCGGCTCACCCGGGGTGAACCGCTCCGCACGTTGAACAGGGCCGTCAAGCGACGGGGGCAAGCCTTATACGATGCCGTGCTCGCCCGGCTTTTCGTATTCCGGCTTCTGCTGCTGCCGGACGTAGAGATCCGTATCGCCGAGGGCCAGCAGCACGGCCGAGGACACATAGATGGACGAGGCCGTGCCCACGAAGACGCCGATGAGCATGGTCAGGGCAAAGTCGTGGATGACGCCGCCGCCCAGCAGGTAGAGGGCCAGGGTGGCGATGAAGGTCGTGCCGCTGGTGAGGATGGTGCGCGACAGGGTCTGGTTGACGCTGCTGTTGATGAGTTCCTCCAGCTTTTCCGTGGGTGCGGCCCGCAGGTTTTCGCGCAGGCGGTCGTAGACGATGATGGTATCGTTGAGCGAGTAGCCGATGAGGGTCAGCAGGGCCGCCATGACGTTGAGGTCGATTTCCACGTTGAGCAGGGAAAGCAGGCCCACGGTGATGAACACGTCGTGCAGCAGGCCCACCACCGCGCCGAGGGCGAAGTTGAGCTTGAGGACAAAGCAGACCACAATGGTGACGGCGAGCGCCGCCAGCACCAGCCAGCCCATGCCGAGTCCGGTCATGCCCACGAGGTACATGCTGCCCCAGAGGGCGGCGGCCATGATGATGCCCGCCATCCAGCGCTGCTCGAAACGACCGGAAATGTAGACCGCAATGAGCAGCACGGCATAATAGAGGGCGGCCAGGGCCTTGTTGGTGAGGTCGTCGCCCACCTTGGGGCCGACCACCTCGAAGCGCTGAATTTCCACGGGATTGTCGGGAAAGGCCGCCTGCAGGGCGTCCAGAATGGCGGTGCGCAGGCTGGAGGCGCTGCCGTCCTCGGCGGTGGAGACGCGCAGCAGGAACTGGCGGCCGTCATCGCCGTAACGCTGGGTGGAGACGTCGGGCAGGCTGGTGGTGGTCAGGCTTTTCTTGAGGGCCTCGTCGGCCACGGCCTGCGTAAATTCCACCTGCGCCACCACTCCCCCGGCAAAGTCGATGCCGAGGCGCAGGCCGTTGCCCCAGATGGCGGAGGCCAGGCCCACCAGCAGAAGCAGGGCCGAAAGGGCATAGGCGATGTGCCGCTTGCCGATGAAGTCGATATGCGTATCGTGCTTGATGAATGCGAAAGCCATGTTCGTTCCTCCCGGCCCTAGATGCTGATGCCCTTGGGGCCGCACTTGCGCGCCCAGTATTCAAAGATGGCGCGCGACACAAAGATCGCCGTGAACATGGAGGCCAGGATACCCAGCGAGAGCGTCACCGCGAAGCCGCGAATGGGGCCGGTGCCGAACTGGTAGAGGATGACCGTGGCGATGATGGTGGTCAGGTTGGAGTCGGTGATGGAAATGGTGGCCCGCTCGAAGCCCGCCTTGACGGCGGCCAGCGGCGTGAGGCCGTGCCGCAGTTCCTCGCGGATGCGTTCGTAAATCAGCACGTTGGCATCCACGGCCATGCCGATGGTCAGCACGATGCCGGCAATGCCCGGCAGGGTGAGCGTCGCGCCGAAGGCGGCCATGCCCGCCATGATGATGAGCATGGTGAAGCAGAGCATCACGTCGGCGATGACGCCGCTCAGGCCGTAGTAGAAGGCCATGAAGACGACCACCGCCGCCGCGCCCACCAGCGCGGCCTTGACGCCGCTGTCGATGGATTCCTGCCCGAGGGACGGGCCGACGGTGCGTTCCTCCTCCACGGTGACGGGCGCGGGCAGGGAGCCGGCGCGCAGCACCACGGCGAGGTCGGAGGCTTCCTGGGTGGTGAAGCCGCCGGAAATGGAGGCCCGGCCGCCGCCGATGCGCTGCTTGATGACCGGCGCGGAATAGACCTTGCCGTCCAGCACGATGGCCATGTAACGGCCCACGTTTTCGCCGGTGACGCGCTCGAAGATGTCGGCCCCGCGGCTGTTGAAGGTCAGGCTGACCTCGGGCTGGCCCTGATTGAAGGACGGCTGGGCATCGGCCACGTCCTCGCCGGACAGCATGGCGTCCTTTTCCACGGCGATGAGGCGTTGCGGAGCGCCCTCACCCGCACCGGAACGCTCCATATGCGGCAGGGCAATGACGCCGGACGGCAGGACGGGCTTGTTGGGATCCACGTCCTCACGCACCAGATGGAAGGACAGGTGGGCCGTCTGGCCCAGCACCTGCACGGCGCGGCGCGGATCGGACAGGCCCGGCAGCTGCACCTGAATGCGGTAGCCGGCCTGCTTGCGGATGTCGGGTTCGGCCACGCCGAACTGGTCGATGCGGTTGCGGATGGTGCGCAGGGCCTGATCCACGGCCATATCGCGCAGGCGGTTGGCCTCGGCCTCGGTGAAATGCCCCACAAAGCGGAGCTGCCCGGCATCGCCGGCCACAGGTTCCTCGAAAACCAGCTGCGGGTAATGCTTGTGCAGCAGTTCTTCCAGCTTCTGGCGGTCGTCGCCGCGCGGCAGGAGGAACTCCAGCCGTTCATTGCCGACCACGCGCGGGCGCAGGACGACGATTTTCTCATCCTTGGCCAGACGGCGAATGTCCTGCCCGGCCAGGGCCAGGGAATTGCTGACGGCCTGATCCACGCCCACCGAAAGGGTGAGGTGGATGCCGCCCTTGAGGTCAAGGCCGAGGCTGATCTTTTTCTCCGGCAGGATGGATTGCAGGGCGGAACCGATGCCGGGAATGCTGGGCAGGGCATAGGCAAGGCTCAGCAGAAAGACGGCAAGGGCGACGCCGAGACGTGTACGCAAACCTATCATGGGCTTACCTTTTACGCAAAAAAGGGACGCCGGGCAGCATGGCGCATGTCCGGCAGGGGGAAACCGGCCCCGCCGGAGCGGGGCCGGTTCGAAAGAGCGGCAGCGCAGGTCGCGCCGGCGCGCCTACTTGGATTCTTCGGCCTTGCCGTTCTTGTCCAGCAAGGCCCCCACCGCGCCACGGTTGAGGCGCAGCTTGGCTTCACCGCATTCCAGCAGGATCTGCTCGTCGTCAATTTCCAGAATGCGGCCAATGAAGCCGCCGGAGGTCATGATCCGGTCGCCGCGCTTCAGTTCGGAAAGCATCTGCTTGTGCGCCTTGGCCCGTTTCTGCTGCGGACGGATGAGCAGAAACCAGAAAATGGCGAACATGAGAATGAGCGGCAGAAACTGCACCAGCATATCCGTACCGCTGGCGGGAGCAGCGCCGGCCTGGGGCGTGCCCATGGCAAAAGCGATGGAATGGAACAAGGCGTACCTCCGAAAGGATATCCGGCAGCGCCGGGGCGCTGCGCATGGTTTGCGGAACAATGGTTGTGTACTCTACCCTGCTCCGTCAAAACATGCAAGTCCGCTTTTTCCGCCGCGTCAGGCCCGCGCAAGACAGCGCCGGGCATGGGTCACGGCCAGCGCGGCCACCCGTTCACGGCATTCGATGTGGGTGGTGGGCAGATGCCCGCCGTGCGGGCTGCGGGTACGCCACAGATGCAGCTCCGTTTCCCGACCGCCCCATTGTTTCTGCAAATAGTGGCTGTTGTAGGGATGACAGCAGGCATCATGCCGCAATTGCACGATGCAGAGGGGCACGGTCAGCCGGGGCAGGACAGGCCGCAAACGGCGCTGGGCCGCTTCCAGCTCCACGAAATGCGGCAGATAATAGATGGTCTCGTGCCCCTGCCAGGGGGCTGCGGCCCGCGCAGCCCCGGAACGCGGCGGCAGCTCCACGCGGGGCTGAAGGCGCGCCCGCCAGCGCAGAAGATGAAATTGCGGTGCGGCGCAGAAATACGGATGCCACTTGCGGAAAAAGAGCGGCACGGCCAGCGCCAGCAGGCCGGCGGGCGGCGGTACCCGTCCCTCCACAGCCGCAAGGCAGATTTCCAGCGCCAGCAGCCCGCCCAGCGAATAGCCCGCCAGCCAGACCGGCCCCGTGCGGCACAGGGCGGCGTAGCGTTCCAGCGCGGCGGCCCGCCAGTCCGCATAGCCGCTGGCCAGATAGGCTTCCGGGCTTGCCCCGTGCCCCGGCAGGGCCTCATTGCTCACGGCCAGCCCGGCGTCTTTCAGCGCCCGGGCCGGGCCTTCCATCTCGAACGGACTGCCCGCCAGTCCGTGCAGCAGCAGACAGGACATTCTTGCTCCTCTTCCCCGAACGGGCTACACTTCACTGTTCACTTCAGCCGACAGGACAGCCCATGAACCACTGCGACACGCTCCTTCACGCCGGCCTGCTCATCACTCAGGACGAACAGCGCCGCATCCTTGAAAACACGAGCCTTGCCATACGGGATGGCCTGATCGTCGCCATCGGCGAGAGCGCCGCCATGCGTGCCCGCTGGCAGGCGGCGGCCACGCTGGACTGTTCAAGGATGCTGGTTCTGCCCGGCCTCGTCAATGCCCATACCCATGTGGCCATGACCATCCTGCGCGGCCTTGCCGACGACATGCCGCTCATCGACTGGCTGACGCGGCGCATCTTTCCCGTGGAGGCCGGACTCACGCCCGAGGAAGTCCGGCTGGGCAGCCTGCTCGGCTTTGCCGAAATGCTGCGCACCGGCACCACGGCCTGTCTGGACATGTACATTCATGAGGCGCAGGTGCTGGAGGCGGCCCATACGGCGGGCATCCGCTGTCTGGCCGGAGAGGGCGTCTTCCAGTTCCCCTCGGCCTGCTGCCCGGACTACCGGGCCGCGCTGGAACTGACCCGGCGGCTGGCGGATCGCTGGCAGGGCCACGAGCGCGTGCGGCTGGCCGTCATGCCGCACAGCGTCTACACCACCACCCCGGACATGCTGCGGGCCTGCCGCGATCTGGCGGACGCCCTGAATCTGCCCCTGCACATCCACCTTGCCGAAAGCCCGGACGAAACCGCCCGCTGCCTTGCCCTGCACGGCAGGCGGCCCGTGGCCCATGCCGCGGCCTGCGGTCTCTTCGACCTGCCCTGCACCGCCGCCCATGTGGTGGATGTCAATGACGAGGAAATGGCCCTGCTCGCCCGCGCCCATGTGGCGGCGGTGCACAATCCCTCCTCCAACATGAAGCTGGCCTCCGGCGTCATGCCCCTGCGGCGGCTGCGGGATGCCGGGCTGTGCGTGGCCCTGGGCAGCGACGGCGCGGCCAGCAACAATCAGCTCAACATGTTTGCCGAAATGCGGCAGGCCGCCCTGCTGCACAAGGCCGTTTCCGGCGATCCCACGGCCCTGCGGGCGCAGGAGGCGCTGGACATGGCGACCCGGCATGGAGCCAGCGCCCTGCACGATCCCCGCCTCGGTCGGCTGGCCGTGGGCCATCCCGCCGATCTCGCGGCCCTCGATCTGGACGCCCCCAACCTCCAGCCCCTGTATCAGCCCGTTTCCCATGTGGTGTATGCGGCCACGGGCCATGAAGTGCGCCTGACCATGATTCAGGGCGAAATCGTCTATCGGGACGGCCGCTTCCCCCGCTTCGACTATCCCGCCCTGCTGGAGGCATTCCGGGCCGTGCGCGCCGCCGTGCTGCAACGCTCATCCGCACAGGACGCCTGAGCACGGCGCGGGACGGTCGTCATGTTCGACCGCCCCGCGTGACGGGCCTGGGTTTCCGGCCCGGCGCGCTACCAGCGGATATGCGTCACTCGCGGCGCGGGCAGGGCAATGCTTCGGGGATAGCGCACGGCGGGATAGCCGTACAGCATGCAATAGCTCAGCTCGTGCCCCTCGGGCATGCCCATGCGCTGCAGGACATCCGGCATGAAGAGGCTAATGCACCAGTACAGCAGGCCGCACCAGGTGGTGCCGAGGCCGTGGGACTGGGCCAGCAATTCAAAATAGGCCAGATAGATGACGGGATCCTGCACGGCACAGGGCGCGTCCTTGGCATTGGCCACGATGACGCAGTGCGGCGCGCCGCGGAACAGCACATCCGCCCCCTTTTCCCGCCAGAGACGCGGCGCGGCGCGGAAAACCTGCGCCCGTCGATCCTCGGGTATGGCCCCCTGCGCGTCCAGTGCGGCCAGTCGGGCATAGACATCCTCCCGGAAAGCCCGCATGGCCTCCAGCGTATCCAGCGTGCCCACCCAGAGCTTGCGCGCATTGACGCCCGTAGGCGCGTAATCGGCGGCGGCGAACAATTTTCCGAGCGTCCGGCGTTCCACGTCCTCCTGCCGGTACTGGCGGCAGCTGCGCCTTCCGCGCACCAGCGCCGTGAGCGCCTGCGGCGACGGCAGGGCATCCGCCAGCGGCAGGCAGTCGCGGGAGCCGTGCCCGAAAATGGACACCGCCCCCACCGGACAGACGGCAAGGCAGTGCTGGCAGCCGATGCAGTTTTCCTCCTTGAGCATGACCGGGAAATCATTGTGCATGCTCAGGGCCTGGCCCACGCAATCCTTGACGCAGGCCCCACAGGACAGGCATGCTGTGGTATCGACGGAAAAATCAATCATGGCGACTCCTTCACAAGGGATGACGGATGCCCCATTGTGCGCCCAAAAGGCACGCGGCGCAAGCGGTCGCGGGCGGGCCAGCGAGTTGCCGGAGACGCTTATGCGAAAGATGCTGATCATCCTGCCGCTTGTGGCGGCGGCATTGGCGGTTCTGCTGTGGCGGGAGCTGCGGCAGGGGGGCGACGGCCTCATTCTGTACGGCAATGTGGAAATCCGGCAGGTGGATGTGGCCTTCCGCGTGGACGGGCGGATTGCCGCCCTGCTCGTGGACGAGGGCGATGCGGTGACGGCGGGCACGCCGCTGGCGCGACTGGAAACCGACCGCCTGAGCGCGCAGGCCGCGCAGGCCGAGGCCCAGCTTGCGCGGGAAAAGGCCAATCTGCAACGGCTGGAAAGCGGCTACCGCAGCGAGGAAATTGCCGCCGCCCGCGCGGAACTGGCCGCCGCCCGCGCCCTTGCGGACAATGCCCGGCAGAATCTCGAGCGCGTGGAGGCCATGCGGGCCGACAACGCCATTTCCCAGAAGGAGCTGGACAACGCCCGCGGCACCTTCCGCAACGCGGCGGCCAAGCAGAAGGCCGCACAGGAACAGCTCAGTCTCGTCAGCACCGGCTACCGCGAGGAGGACATCGCCGCCCAGCGCGCCGCCGTGGCAGCGGCGCAGGCCCAGGCCGAACTGGCGCGCATTGCCCTTGCCGACGCGGAACTCACGGCCCCGCAGGCCGGCGTGGTGCTGACCCGGGTGCGCGAGGCGGGGGCCATCGTGCAGGCCGGACAGCCCGTTTTTACCCTCAGCCTCGTCAATCCGGTCTGGCTGCGCGTCTATGTGGACGAAGCCCATCTGGGGCGCGTGCGGCCCGGCATGGCCGTGGACGTGCTGTGCGACGCCCTGCCCGGTCGCAGCCTGCCCGGACGGGTGGGCTTCATCTCGCCCTCGGCGGAATTTACCCCCAAGAACGTGGAAACCGCCGAAGTCCGCACCTCGCTGGTCTATCGCGTGCGCGTCCAGACCGAGGATCCGGACAATATCCTGCGGCAGGGCATGCCCGTGCGCGTCCGTCTGCCGCACGACGGGGACGCGCGGCCATGAGCCTGCCGGACGGCGCGATGCGCGCTCCCGCCGCCCCTGTTGCCGCCCCTGCTGCCGCCGTGGAGCTGGCCAATCTGGGCATGCGCTTCGGGCAGCGGGAGGCCCTGCGCGGCATTTCGGCCATCCTGCGGGCCGGACAGGTCACCGGCCTCATGGGGCCGGATGCCGCAGGCAAAACCACCCTGCTGCGCCTCATGGCCGGACTCATGCAGCCCACCGCCGGTTCCGTGCGCCTGCTGGGACAGGAGGCCATGCACCTTGCCCGCAATGCGCCCAACCTCATCGGCTACATGCCCCAGCGTTTCGGCCTCTACGAGGATTTGTCCGTGCGGGCCAATCTGGAACTGCACGCCCGTCTGCGCGGCGTGGAAGGCGAGGCGCGGGAAGCCGTTTTCAGTCGCCTGCTGGGCTTCACCGGCCTTGCCCCCTTTACCGCACGCCTTGCCGGTCGCCTTTCCGGCGGCATGAAGCAGAAACTCGGCATTGCCTGCGCCCTGCTCGGCTCGCCGCGCATCCTCCTGCTGGATGAACCGGGCGTGGGCGTCGATCCGCTCTCCCGCCGCGAACTCTGGGACATGGTGACCACCCTCTGCCGCGACGGCATGACCATCGTCTGGTCGACCGCCTATCTGGACGAGGCCGCCCGCTGCCCGGAAGTGCTCATGCTGGATGAAGGCCGCCTGCTCCACGCGGGCAGGCCCGAAGCCATGCTCGAGGCCGTGCGCGGTCGCGTCTTTGCCCTGCGCCCCGCGCGGGAGGCACGCCGCGCCGCCCTGGCCCGCTGGACGGCCCGCCCCGGCGTGGAAGATGCGGTGGTGCAGGGCAGCCGCATCCGCCTTGTCCTCTCCGCCGCAGCGGCCCCGCAACTGTCGCCCCTCGTGCGCGAGGAAGGCGGCGAGGCCGTGCCGCCCCGGCTGGAGGACGCCTACATGAGCGCCCTCGGCGGCATGCTGCAAACCCCTTCCCCCTACGGCAGCCGCAGCCGCGCGCCGTCCGCCGACCCCGCTGAGGCCGATGCGCCCGCCGAGCGCATCGTGGCGCAGGGCCTGACCAAGCGTTTCGGCGCCTTTGTAGCCGCCGGCGACGTGAGCTTCAGCGTGCGCGCCGGGGAAATCTTCGGCCTGCTCGGCCCCAACGGCGCGGGCAAGTCCACCACCTTCCGCATGCTCTGCGGCCTGTCCCGGCCCACGGCGGGCCAATGCCGGGTGGACGGCGTGGATCTTTTGCGGGCGGGCAGTCTGGCCCGCGCCCGCCTTGGCTACATGGCGCAAAAATTTTCCCTGTATCCCGACATCAGCGTGGCCCACAACGTGGGCGTCTTTGCCGATCTCTACGGCCTTGACCGCCAGGAACAGCGGGAACGCCTGCCCCGGCTGGCTGCGGCCCTCGGCCTTGCGGATCACTGGCTCAGCCGCACCGACAGCCTGCCCCTGGGCCAGAAGCAGCGGCTGGCCCTGCTCTGCGCCACCCTGCACGAACCGCCCGTGCTCTTTCTGGACGAACCCACCTCCGGCGTGGATGCCCGCACCCGGCGCGACTTCTGGAAGCATATTCTGGCCCTCACCGCCGCCGGGACCGCCGTGCTCGTCACCACCCATTTCATGGAGGAAGCCGAATACTGCGACCGGCTGGCCCTCATCAACGGCGGCCGCATCATCAGCATGGGCACGCCGGATGAACTCAAGGCCGCCTGCGCCCGCGAAAGCGGGCAGGACGACCCCACGCTGGAAGATGCCTTCATCGCCTGCATCGAACGCCAGCGCCGGGAGGAGGGCACGGCATGAACGCGCTCTGGCGGCGGCAGCTGGCCGCGCTCATCATCAAGGAGGCCCGGCAGATCGTGCGCGATCCCTCCTCCTATCTCGTGGCGGGCGTGCTGCCCCTGCTCTTTCTCTTTCTGTTCGGCTACGGCATCACCCTTGACCCCGGCACCCTGCATCTGGCCGTGCTCAACGAAAGCGACGGTCCCCGGTCGCAGGAGCTGACCGCCGCCTTTGCCCATTCCCCGTGGTTCGCCGTGCGCCCGGTCAGCCGCATGGCCGAGGCCGAGCGCCTCATGCGGGATTCGCAGGTGCAGGGCGTGCTGGTCATCCGGCAGGACTTCGACGCCTGCCTGCAGCGCGGCGCACAGGCCCCCCTCCTGCTGGCCGTGGACGGAACCGAACCCAATATCGCCACCTTCATCCAGAGCTACGGACAGGGCGTCATCAGCCGCTGGCAAAGCCTGCAAACCCCCGGCGCGGCAGCCGCACAGCCCGCCGTGGGCCTCGAGCAGCGATTCTGGTTCAACCCCACGGCCCGCAGCGAACAATTCCTCGTGCCCGGGGCCATTACCGTCATCATGACCCTCATCGGCACCCTGCTGACCTCGCTGGTCTTTGCCCGCGAATGGGAACGCGGCACCATGGAAGCCATGTTCGCCACCCCGGTCAGCCGTCTGCAACTTCTGCTGGGCAAGCTCATCCCCTATTTCCTCATGGGCATGTTCAGCATGAGCCTCTGCGCCCTGGCCGCCGTCTTCCTCTTCGAGGTGCCCTTTCGCGGCTCCGTGGGCGCGCTGCTCCTGCTCTCCGCCGTCTTCATGTGCTGCGCCCTGGGACAGGGCCTGCTCATCTCCACGGCCTTCCGCACCCAGCTCGTGGCCGCCGAAGCCGGCCTCTTTTCCGGCTTTCTCCCGGCCCTGCTCCTCTCCGGCTTCGTCTTCGACATCAACAGCATGCCCCCGGCCCTGCAGCTCCTGACGCGCCTGCTCCCGGCCAGCTATTTCAATACCTGCCTGCGCACCCTCTTTCTCGCCGGGGACATCTGGCCCGTCTACGGTCGGGCGCTGCTCTTCATGAGTCTGCTGGCCGCCGTCCTGCTGGGCCTGACCTACCGCAACCTGCGCAAGAGACTGGACATATGAACATCGGCATCAACTGGCGGCGCTTCGCCGCCATTGTCCGCAAGGAACTGCTGGTTCTCCTCAACAACCGCGTGTCGCGCGTCATGCTGGTGGTGCCGCCGCTCATGCAGATCGTCATTTTCGGCTGGGCCGCCACCCTCGAGGTGCGCAACGTGGATGTGGCCGTGCTGCGCCACGATGCGGGCCCGCTCTCCACCGAAATCCTCCACCGCCTCAACGGCTCGCCCACCTTCCGCCACGTCTTCCCCGTCAGCGACGAGAAGGCCCTGCGCCGCGCCATCGAGGAGGAACGCGCCCTGCTGGCCCTCGTCTTCGATCAGGACTTCTCCCGCCGCGCCGCCGCGGGCGAACCCGTCAGCGTGCAGGTCATCCTCGATGGCCGCCGCTCCAATGCCGCCCAGATCGCCGCCTATTACCTGCAAATCATCCTGCAGGAGGTCAGCGCCCTCACCCCGCGCGGACAGGCCGCCGCCATCCAGCCCCGCCTGCAACTGGCCAGCCGCTGCTGGTTCAATCCCAATCTCGAGTTCCAGTGGTTCTTCCTGCCCAACCTCATCGGCATGCTCAGCTTCATGCTCGGTCTGGTGGTGACCGGCCTTTCCGTGGCCCGCGAACGCGAAGTGGGCACCTTTGACCAGCTCCTCGTCTCCCCGGCCACCCCCACGGAAATCGCCCTCGCCAAACTCATGCCCGGCTGCCTCGTGGGCCTCGTCCACGGCAGCATCTTCCTCCTGATCACCGTCTTCGGCTTCGGCGTGCCCTTCACCGGCTCGGTCTGCCTCCTCTACGCCGCCATTCTCGTCTTCGCCCTCGCCTCAGGCGGCGTGGGCCTCATGGTCTCCTCCCTCTCCGCCACCCAGCAGCAGGCCTTCCTCGGCGCCTTCACCGTGGGCGTGCCCTGCATCCTCATCTCGGGCGCCGTCACCCCCATCATCAACATGCCCCCCTTCCTCCAGCACGCCAGCCAGCTCAACCCCGTCCGGCACTTCACCATGCTGGCCCAGGGCGTCTTCCTCAAGGATATCTCCCTCAGCGCCGCCGTCCTCAACCTCGGCAAAATCGCCTGCATCGCCCTCGTCTGCGTCTGCGTCGCCGTCTGGATGTTCCGCCGCCGCGTCTAGCTGAAGCTGAGGATGATGCTGATAGATCGTTATGATTTTTTGTGGGGGGAAGGCCCCTTTGTGAACAAAGGGGCCTTCCCCCCACACCCCCCATCCCCCAAAAACGTTACTGTCCTGATGCCGAGCCTCGCGGCACGCAAGGCGTCTCTTGATTCCGCCTCAGCCACAACCCGAACAGAAAGGCCGGACACCTCATGCTGTCCCGCCCACTTTTGTCCTGTGCTTATGGCGAAGAGATGGCCCCGCGATTGCCGGTCATCCGGGAATTGGTTGTGTATACTTTTTTATCTATGTATTATCAAAAAAAATGGGAGAAAATATGCCATACGGACAATATGCAAAGTGCCCCCGCTGTGGAAAGGAAGCTCACGGCGAACAGGAAATAGAGGAACTCTTTGGGTACAGGAACATGGGGGGAGGCAAGATCATTCCTCAGTCGCATTGCCGGGAATGTCGTGAAGAAGAACTGAGAGAGTCGAGACAAAACAGACAATAATGCCAAGGAATCCTTTGCTTCTCAACAGAGCGGAAGGCCCCTCTTTTCCGTCATGCCTCCGGGGGACGGAACAGGCGCGCGACGCCCCGCCGGGTCACGGGGCAAGGCATTGACCTTTTAACGTTTTTGGGAAGGGAGGGGTTCGGGGAGGGAGAACCTTTTGTTCACAAAAGGTTTCCCTCCCCGAAAAACAAATCAGAAAGAAAACAGCCTATTCTTCTTCCAGTTCATCCAGATGGCGACGGGCGAAGTCGAGGGAGTCGTCGAGGGCGAGGGCGGCTTCGAGGTAGTGGCGGGCGTCATCGAGCTGGCCGAGGTATTTGCAGCAGATGCCGAGGTTGGCCATATCCATGACCGAGCCCTTGTCCACGCGCAGGACGGCCCGGAAGGCCTCGGCGGCCTCGGCGTAGCGCCCGGTCTTGAAGTTGGCCACGCCGAGCAGGTTGCCGTATTCCTTCATGTCCGGGCAGAGGGCGAGGGCCCGGGCCAGAGGGGCGCGGGCGGCTTCCCAGTCGTCCAGCAGGGTGGCGGCGTAACCGGCATAGAAATGGGCGAGGGCGGCGGCCTCGTCGTCGGGCTGGCAGGCGGCGGCGCGGGCAAAGAGGTCGCGGGCCTCGGCGTGACGGTCGGCGCGCAGGGCCAGCATGCCCCGGAAGAACGGCAGGAAGTGCGCGCCGGGATAGCAGGATTCCAGCACGGCCAGTCCGGCCAGGGCGTCGGCCTCGCCGGCTTCCTCGGCGAGTTTGCGGCCGACGAACAGGCCGAGGCTCTGATTGCGGTCGCGTTCGCGGAAGGCGAGGCCCGGGGCCATGCAGTAGTGGGCCGGGATGCGCAGGTCGGGGTGGCTCACGTCCACGGCATAGACGGTGACGGGCGCAAGACCGGCAAGGGCGGCCAGCAGCTCGTCGCGGATGTCGGGGGCTTCCACGGAAGGCAGGCTGTGCAGGGGCACGGACGGCCCGGCCAGCAGCCAGTCGATGTCTTCCAGCCGCTCGAACTTGCTGAGGCCCGAGGCCTCATAGCAGGCGTTGGTGCAGAAGTCTCCGGCCAGCTGCGCCACTTCGGTGACGGCGCGAATGGCGGCCTTGGCCGGACTGGAAGCCGTGCCCGCCGTGAAGACGATTTCCGAGCGGTCGGGAAAGGTGGCCGGATCCCAGGCCAGCGCGGCCACGGTGGGCAGGGGCATGCCGAGGGAGAAATCCTTGAGCACGAGACGGATGCCCTGCGCGGCGAAACGGCGGCAAAGATCGGCCAGCACCGGATCGTCGAGGCTGCCCGGGTCGATGGTGGGGGTGGTGGGACGTTCGCGATCCACGCGGCAGCAGACGTGCCGTTCCACCAGTTCGCTCAAGCCCTGCAGGAGGGATTCTTCCGTGCTGTTGCCCGCCGAGGTGCCGTTGAATTCGCCCAGCAGCTTGAACCAGTCCAGCGGCGTCCAGACGGTTTTGCCGTCCGCAAGGCGGGTGGCCGGATAGAATGACCAGCGCACGGTGGAGAGCACCTTGCGGGCCGCGTCCGGCTCAAGGGCATCATCCACCGAGCGCAGGATTTCCTCCACGGGCATGAGATCCGCGCCGAAGCGTTCCTCGGCTTCCTGCCAGGTGGCGGTCACCATGTGCGGGCGGGCTTCCCAGAAGCTGAAGAAGGCGAAACGCTCCATGAGTTCCATGAGGGCCGAGGCCTGCGCCTGTTCGGCTGAGGAACCCTTGCCCATCTGCTTGCGGGTGGGCATGATGCGGCGGGCATCCCGGCCGCAGACGCTCAGATAAACGGGAATGCCGAGGCGTCCGGTATCCACGCGGCGGGTTTCGGCCAGCACGTCAAGGCCGGACGCGGCCAACGCCTGCCGGACGCGGGCAATGGTCTGTTGCGGACTGACGCACTTGTCGAGGTCGCGGGTATAGGCCTTGGGGCAGGGTCGGAGCTGAATGGGCGGGATCATGCGCGCTCCACCACCAGCAGGGAATAGGCGCGGCGCTGTTCCTTGCCGTCCTCGTCGCGGCTGGTCAGGCCGATGCGGCGCTCCTCCACCCGGAAGCTCTTGGCGGCCAGCTTGGCAAAATGCGGCTTGGCGCGGGCCAGATCCGTGGCAAAGACGGCCTTGCCGCCCGGGGCAAGGTGGCGGCCAATAAATTTGAGCAGCGGGCGGTGCAATTCATCCAGATAGAGCAGTTCGGAGGCGGCCATGAGGTCGAAGCCCCCGGCAAAGCGCGGATCGCGGCCCGGACGGGTCACATCCACGGCGGTGACGCTGATGATGTTTTCCAGATGGTTGCGCAGGACGTTGGCTTCGGCAAAGCGCAGGGCCTCGGGCACGATGTCGCTGCAGACGATGCGGGCAAAGCCGTAGCCGGAGGCCACAAGGCTGAGGGTGCCGCAGCCCGCGCCCAGCTCCAGCAGGCTTTTGCCCTGCGGCTCAAAGCGGCGCAGGTAGCGGCCCAGCACAAAGGAGGCGGGCCAGACCTTGGCCCAGAGGGGAAGATCCTTCAGCGGATTGCGGATGGCCTTGCGGGCCAGCATGCCGTCCAGATAGCTTTGCATGTTGCGGATGGACAGCACCTCGAAGGACAGATCGTCAATGACCAGCGGCTCAAAATCCACGTCAAAGGTTTCGCGGATTTTGGCCAGCAGGCTTTCCAGCGCGGACGGGACGGGCGTCCCGGCGGCGGGGGCGGTTTCGCTCATACTAACTCCCTTGCAAATGTCCCTGCCGTCTTATCCAGATTCGCGGCGCAAGGCAAGACAGCGGCCACCGCGCGCCTTGACAGCGCGTTGCGCCCGGTCTAAGCAGGGGCATGAACAAGGAACTCCATCGACTCGAAGTGACCGTGCCCGAGGAGGATTATGATCTCCTTTCGGGCCTGCTCACGCTGGAAGTGGCCTTCGGCTGGGAGGAGGAAAGCCTGCCCGGCGGCGAGACGCGCTTTCGCATCCATTGCGAGGAAGAAGATTTCCTGCAAGGACTGCTGGCCCGCATCCGGGAGAGCCTGCCTGCCGCCGTCTGCGTGTGCGCCCCCATCGAAAACAGGGACTGGCTGGGCGCGTGGCGCGAATTTTTCACGCCCGTACCCTGCGGCGAGCGTTTCGTGGTGCTGCCGCCCTGGCTCGCCGGCAGCGCGCAACAGGACTTCCCCGGGCGCACGCCCATCCTCATCGAACCCAAGAGCGCCTTCGGCACCGGGCATCATGCCACCACGGCCCTCTGCCTGCGGGTCATCAGCGATCTGCTGGATGCCGGACGCCTGCGGGCCGGGCAGTCCTTTCTGGATCTCGGCACCGGCACCGGCGTGCTGGGCATCGGCTGCTGCGCCTTCGGCCTGCATGGCGACGGGCTGGACATCGACCCGCTGGCCGTGAGCAACGCCCTGGAAAACCGCACCCTCAACGGCGTCGATCCGGCGGCCTTTTCCGTGGCGCGGGGCAGCATTGATGCCGTGAGCGGACAATATGACGTGGTACTGGCCAACATCCTTGCCCGTCCGCTCTCGGAAATGGCCCCGGACATCGTGCGGGCCTGCCGGCCGGGCGGTTGCCTTGTGCTCTCAGGCCTGCTGGACATCCAGGCCGACGGCGTGGAGCGGGCCTACCGGGATTGCGGCCTTGCCGCGCCCGCGCGCCGTCTGGACGGCGAATGGTGCGCCCTTGTCTGGGAATGCATCTGAGCGCCAATCAGGAATGTTTCTTGACAACTGGTTCCCACCGGTATAGCCTCGGAAAAAACGGAGTTATGCACTATGAATACCGTCACTTTTCAGGGAAACACCCTGCATCTGGAAGGCAATTTGCCCGCCGTGGGCCAGAAAGCCCCGGATTTCACCCTGCTGGCCAATGATCTTTCCCCGCGCGGCCTGAAGGATTACGCGGGCAAGGTGCTGGTGCTGGTCTGCGTGCCCTCGCTGGATACGCCCGTATGCGATATGGAAGTGCGCCGCTTCAACACGGAAGCCGCCGCCCTGTCCGACACGGTGAAAATCGTGGCCGCCAGCTGCGACCTGCCCTTTGCCCAAGCCCGCTGGTGCGGCGCGGCCGGGGTAACCGCCGTGGAAAGCGCCTCCGATTACAAGGATGTGAGCCTCGGCAAAAATTACGGCGTGCTCATTCAGGAACTGCGCCTGCTGGCTCGCGCCATCTTCGTCATTGCCCCGGACGGAACGCTGGCCTACAGCCAGCTTGTGCCGGAAGTGACCCACGAACCGGACTACGCCGCCGTGCTGGAGGCCGTCAAAAAGCTCGTCTAGTCTCTTGCGAATCCGCACTATCCTGCGCCGTCTCCCTGCGAGGCGGCGCTTTTTTTTGCTGTCCCCTTGCGGCCCGTCACAGCACCAGCCAGGCAATCACCAGATACCGCCCCAATTTGGCCAGCCCCACCAGCAGCACAAACGGCAAAAGCGGCTCCCGCAGCAGCCCGGCGGCAAGGGTCAGCGGATCGCCGATGACCGGCGCCCAGCTCAACAGCAGCGACCAGCGGCCATAGCGATGATACCAGCCCTCAGCGCGCCGCAGGGCCTCCCCCTTGAGGGGAAACCAGCGCCGCCCGCTCAGGCGATGCGCCCAACGCCCCAGCAGCCAATTGACCAGCGACCCCAGCGTGTTGCCCAGCGTCGCCACCGCCACCAGCAGCGCCGGCGGGGCACTGCCCACCGCCAGCAGGCCCGCCAGCGTCAGTTCCGATTGCGCCGGAAAGAGCGTCGCGGCCAGAAATGACGAAAGAAAAAGTCCCCCTACGGCCAGCAGCATGATGCCTCCCACCCGGTGCGTGTGCCATGAAACACGGGCATCGCGCAAGGTACGGCAGAAAGCGTACCCTGCGCTTCCCGCAGGAGAAAAATAATTTTTTTTTGCTTGACTCCCTTATCAAGAATCATTATCAATAAGTCAACACGAAAACAACGCGGCATGACCGCAGGAGGAGAATTATGAAATCCCTGAAAGGAAGCCAGACCGAAAAGAATATTCTCACGGCCTTTGCCGGCGAATCCCAGGCCCGCAACCGTTATGACTTTTTTGCCGGCGCCGCCAAGAAGGACGGCTTTGTGCTGGTGAGCGACATCTTCACCGAAACCGCGCTGCAGGAAAAGGAACACGCCAAGCGCCTGTTCAAGTTCCTTGAAGGCGGCGAGGTGGAAATTGCCGCCGCCTTCCCGGCCGGCATCATCGGCGACAGCCATGCCAACCTCATTGCCTCCGCCGCCGGCGAAAACCACGAACACACTGAAATGTATCCCTCCTTCGCGGCCACGGCCGAAAAGGAAGGCTTTGCCGAAGTGGCCGCCGTCATGCGCAACATCGCCGTGGCCGAAGCCTACCACGAACGCCGCTTCCTCGCCCTGGCCCGCGACATCAAGGAAGGCCGCATGTTCCTGCGCGAAAAGCCCGTCATCTGGCGCTGTCGCAACTGCGGCTGCCTCGTGGAAGGCAGCCACGCCCCCGAAGCCTGCCCTGCCTGCGCCCATCCCAAGGCCTACTTCGAGGAACTGAACTACAGCTTCTAAGGCCTGACCTGCTTCTGCCACACGGGGCGAGGGAAACCGCTTTGAAAAAACGGCTTCCCTCGCCCCTCGCGTCTTCCCCTGCCGCAAATACGCAATAGTTTTTTTTGATTTATTTTTTCGGGGAGGGAAACCTTTTGTGAACAAAAGGTTCTCCCTCCCCGAACCCCTCCCTTCCAAAAAACTTTGCAAGGTCAATGTCCTGCCCCCGTGGCCCGGCAGGGCGTCGCGCATCTGCTCCGTCCCCCGACGGCATGCAAAAAAGCAGGGCGGCCGTCGAGAGACGTGGGAGCATATGTGCTGGGCGTTGGTTGCTTTTTTTCGGGGAGGGAAACCTGTTGTGAACAAAAGGTTCTCCCTCCCCGAACCCCCTTCCCAAAAACGTTGCAAGGTCAATGTCCTGCCCCGTGGCCCGACAGGGCGTCGCGCATCTGTTCCGTCCCCCGGCGGCATGGCAAAAAAGAGAGGCCGGACAGCATGTCATGTCCGGCCTCTATCTGTTCAGATTTTGGCAGAGGTGGGGTCACGGGACACCTGGCATGCTGCGACGCCCGGCATCAGGACAGCAAAGTTTTTGGGGGGATGGGGGCCTTCCCCCCACAAAAAAACAACTTGTTTTTTCAGCAATCAGTCGTCAGCAACGTCGGGATCGGGCGTTTGGCCGCCGTGGGTGCGGAGGATTTTCAGGGCTGCGTCGCGGGTCAGGACGCGACCGCGGCAGCTGGGGTGTTGCAGGCGGTTTTCGGGGCAGTAGCCGAGCTGGACGCAGCTTGGCCCGGCGCCGCGGAAGAGGTCGGGCGCGGCCTTGCGGCAGAGGCGCAGCATCTGGCCGGCGAGGTGGCGAATTTCGTGCTGGGCGTTGCGGCAGCAGCGGATGGCGAACCAGTCCAGCAGGGCATGGGCGTTCATGCCGATGATGGCCCTGAATTCGGTGGCCTGGGGCTTGAGGTAGCGGAGGTCTTCCTCGGGCAGTCCGGCATCGAGTCCGGCGTCGTACCACTGGCGGCAGAGATCGGCGAGATCCCGCCCGCTCAGGCTGGCGGCATGCCCGTCGGGCAGGGTCACCCGGGCGGCAAAATCGCGCACGCTTTGCGGATAGACGACGGAATACCGTCGTTTGCCGTCCAGTTCGGCGCGACCGGACTTGATGAGATAGGAGGCCAGCCGCTTGCGGACGAGCTGCACTTCGGTCACGCGCGAGTAGCCTTCCACGCCGAAGAGGAAGAAGTCGAACTCCAGCGCCGCGCGGTGGCCGCTGGCGAGGATATTTTCCACAATCTGCCGGGAGTAGGGAGAGGCCACGATGTCATCCAGGCTGCGTTCGCTGCGCACGAAGCGGGCCGCAATATCGGTAAAAATCTTGCCGCCTCCGGCCAGCAGCAGCACCTTGCCGTTTCCAGTATATTTTTCGTCGAGCATGTTGCCTCCGGGCGCTGAGAAAAGCCGTCATCGGCGGGGAGCCGCCGTCAGGGGAGGGGTCACCATAGACGACTTTTGCGGGTGGCTCAAGTTGCATCAGGAGGGCCGCCTTGACGCCTGCGGGTAAAAGAGGCAATTTGCAGGCCGGGCCTCACGTCAGGCCGGAATTTTTTTCAAGGAGACACCATGAGCAAGCCCACTCCCTGCGCCGCTCCGGAAAACGGCTTTTTCGGCGCATATGGCGGCAGTTTTGTGCCCGAGGCCTTGCAGCCGCGTCTGGATGAAGTCAGCCGGGCCTTTGAGCAAGCCCTCGGCGATCCCGCATTTTTTGACGAGCTGGCCTATCTTTTGAAGCATTTTGCCGGACGGCCCAGCCCCATCTTTCATTGCGCCAATCTCAGCCGCCGTCTGGGCGGCGCGCAGATCTGGCTCAAGCGCGAGGATCTGAATCATCTGGGCGCGCACAAGGTCAACAATACGTTGGGGCAGTGCCTGCTGGCCAAACGCATGGGCAAGACGCACGTCATTGCCGAGACGGGCGCGGGACAGCATGGGGTCGGCACGGCGGCCGCCGCGGCGCTCATGGGATTGAAGTGCACCATCTGCATGGGCGAGGTGGACATTGCCCGCCAGCACCTCAACGTGACGCGCATGGAAATGTTGGGCGCCACGGTGCGCGCGGCCACGAGCGGTCAGCGCACGCTCAAGGAGGCCGTGGACGAGGCGCTGGACATCTGGGTCAATGACCCGGATATGTTCTATGTGCTGGGTTCTGCCGTGGGGCCGCATCCGTATCCCTATATGGTGCGTCATTTTCAGTCGGTCATCGGGCGGGAGGCCCGTGCCCAGATGCTGGAAACCGTGGGCCGGCTGCCTGATGTCTGCATGGCCTGCGTGGGCGGCGGTTCCAATGCCGTGGGCATATTCTCGGGCTTTGTGGCCGACGAGAATGTGCGCCTTGTGGGCGTGGAGCCTGGCGGCATCGGCAACGGCTACGGCGAGCATGCCGCCTCCCTCTGCCAGGGCGAACCGGGCGTGCTGCACGGCTTCCGCTCCTACATGCTCAAGGACGCGGCGGGCGAGGCGGCTTCGGTCTACTCCATTTCCGCCGGTCTGGATTATCCCTCCGTGGGGCCTGAGCTGGCCATGTGGAAGGACAGCGGCCGTGCGGAATACGTCAGCGTGACCGATACCGAAGCGCTCAACGCCTTTTTTGCCCTTTCCCGCCATGAGGGCATCATTCCGGCGCTGGAATCCTCGCATGCGCTGGCCCATGCCATCCGGGTCGCGCCCGGCATGCCGCAGGACAGCATCGTGCTCGTCAACCTTTCCGGTCGCGGCGACAAGGATGTGGCCCAGGTGGCCGAGCTGGTGGCCTCCGGCAAGTTCGTTCCGGCGGCGGACTAGCCGTCCCGCACCTGAACCCAAGGCCCGCTGCCGCTGCCGGAACCGGTTGCGGCAGTTTTTTTTGCCCTCAAAACGTCGCATGCCCCTGTTTGGGCTTCGGCCAGGCATGTGCGCGCCATTTTGGGGACATCCTGCTTTTTCCGCAGGTTATTGAGAACGGCTGTCGGTAAAAATTTTTTTACTCTCCCCCTTGAAAGAGATGCCGCAAGGGCTTATCGTGGCCTCACCCGCTTTTCCAGAATCATTTTTTTGGAGGATGTTATGAAAAAACTTGTGACGCTCTTCATGGCTGCCGGCATGCTGCTCGGGGGATTGAGCACGGCCAACGCCATTGACTTCAAGGCCAAAGGCCAGTGGATCGTGAGTGCCGACTTCGGCCAGAACGGCGACTTCACCGGGGGCAACGGCATCACCGGCTACGACGGGAGCCAGGACGAATTTGAAGTCGAGCAGCGCTTCCGCTTCCAGTTGGACGCCGTGGCCTCTGAAAGCCTGTCCGGCACGCTGTATTTTGAACTGGGCGACCAGCGCTGGGGCAACAACGGCAACGGCGCGGCCCTGGGTGCGGACGGCAACAACGTCATTGAAATCAAGCAGGCCTACATCGACTGGCTGGTGCCCCAGACCGATCTGAAACTCCGCATGGGCATTCAGGGCATGGCCCTGCCCAGCTTCACCACCGGCAGTCAGGTTTTCAATGACGACGTGGCCGGCATCACCGCCTCCTACAAGTTCAACGAGAACGTGGCCCTGACCGCCATGTGGGCGCGTCCCATGAACGACAACTACGCGGGCCGCAATGCCCACGGCGTGAACAACTATCAGCAGAACTTCCTGGACAATGTCGATCTGTTCGCCCTTGCCCTGCCCCTGACCTTTGACGGCGTGAAAGTGACCCCCTGGGCCATGTACGGCATGATCGGCCCCAACGCCTTCCGCAATTCCGCCAACCCGCGCAACTACTTCGACGTGACCGGCAATAACGCCGGCACTTCCAGCGGCAACTTCCGCACCGGCATGTTCCCGGCGGGCGGCCCCACGCACGGCAACAAGCTGACCGGTTACGGCCAGGCCGTCTGGGCGGGCATCACCGGCGACATCGTGGCCTTTGATCCCTTCCGCATCGCCTTTGATTTCAATTACGGTTCCGTGGCCTATGACGATTCCTCCGCCAACCGCTCGGGCTGGCTGGCCTCTCTGCTGGTGGAATACAAGATGGATTGGGTGACTCCCGGCATCTACGGCTGGTACGGTTCCGGCGACGACAACGACACGGGCAACGGCTCCGAGCGCCTGCCCTTCGTGAGCGTCAACAACACCAACAACGCCTTCTCCCGCTTTGCCTTCAACGGCGACCCCAATCTGGCGCGCGAATCCGCGGTGGGCCTTGCCATGCCCGGCACCTGGGGCGTGGGCATCCGCGCCAAGGACGTGAGCTTTGTGGAAGACCTCAAGCAGTGCCTCTACGTCAACCTGATGGGCGGCACCAACAGTCCGCACATGGCCAACTATCTGGTGCACACCCGTGGCCTGGCCGCCAACAGCAATGCCATCGGCATGGACTCCATGTACCTGACCACCAAGGACTATGCCCTGGAAGTGGGTCTGGTGAACACCTACAAGATTTACGAAAATCTGGACATGGTCTTCCAGGCCGCCTATGTGGCCATGTGGCTTGACAAATCCCACAAGGTCTGGGGCGACAGCCTCATGAACGGTCGCGACGACACCGTGCGTGATGCCTGGAACTTCAACCTCTGCTACGTCTACAGCTTCTAGCTGGTTTCCGGCTCAGGCATATGGCCCGCTTCGGCGGGCCTTTTTTTGTTTTTCCGCCCTTGCGGTCAGCGGGCCTTGCCGCCTATAGTGGGCCTGCCATGCAACGTCCCGATCCCGCCACCCTGCCCCTGAGTCCGGGCGTCTACCTCTACAAGGACGCCCGGGGCCGCATCATCTATGTGGGCAAGGCCCGCGTGCTGCGTCGCCGCGTCCTCTCCTATTTTCGTCAGGACGGCCTGCCGGCCAAGACGCGCGCCATGCTGGCCCATGCCGTTTCGCTGGACGTGCTGACCACCACCACGGAGAAGGAAGCCCTCCTGCTGGAGGCCAGCCTTATCAAGAAGCACCGCCCGCACTACAATATCGTGCTGCGCGACGACAAGCAGTACGTCCTGTTCCGCGTGGACGTGAAGCATCCCTTTCCCCGGCTGGAGGTGGTGCGCAAGGCCCGCCGGGACGGGGCGCGCTATTTCGGCCCCTTTACCTCGGCTCTGGCCGCGCGGGAGACGTGGAAGCTCCTGCACCGGGCCTTTGCCCTGCGCCGCTGTTCGGACAGGGCCATGAAAAACCGCGTGCGCCCCTGCCTGTACCACCACATGGGGCAGTGCCCGGCCCCCTGTATGGGACTCGTGGATTCGCGGCAGTATTTCGAGGCCGTGCACAAGGTCATGGAGCTGCTGGAGGGCAAGTCCGCGCCTCTGCTGGCTCGGCTGCGGCAGGAAATGGAGGCCGCCAGCGAGGCCCTGGAATTCGAGCAGGCGGCCCGCCTGCGCGATCAGATGCGGGCCGTGGAACGCACGGTGGAACGGCAGGCCACCGTCCTGCCCGGCGGCGGGGACATGGATGTCATCGGCCTGTTTGCGGCGGACAGGGGGCTGGCGCTGGGCCTTGTCTTTGTGCGCAACGGGGCCATGACGGACGGGCGCACCTTTTACTGGGCCGGTCTGTGCTTCGAGGACGCGCCTGAGCTGCTGCGCTCCTTTGTGGGCCAGTATTATGCGGGGCCGCTGCCGCCGCCGCGCATTCTCCTGCCCTGGCTGCCGCCGGACAATGAGGACGAACGCCTGAATGAAGACGCCCCCCCGCCCGGCGCGCATCCGCTGCCGCCGGAACAGGCAGGGGCGGGCGACGGGATGGACGGACACGCCGGCAGCTGGCGCGAGGCGCTGGAGCAGCTGCTTGCCGAGCGCCGCAACGGCCCCGTGCGGCTGGTGGCCCCGCAAAACGCCAAGGACAATCAGCTGGTGGACGTGGCGCAGTCCAATGCCCGCGAGGAAGCCCGCCGTCGGGAGCAGCACGCCGAACAGGACATCCTGCAAATGCTTGCCGCGGCCCTGCATCTTGCGGAACGCCCCCGGCGCATCGAATGTGTGGACGTTTCCCATACCGGCGGGCGGCAGACGCGCGTGGGCATGGTGGTCTTCGAGGATGGACGTCCCCACCCGCCCGCCTATCGCAATTACGCCATGCCCGATGGCGGCGACGATTACGCCACCCTTTACCAATGGGTGGCGCGCCGGCTGGAAAGCGGCCCGCCCTGGCCGGATCTGCTGCTCATCGACGGCGGGCGAGGTCAGCTCCATGCCGTGCAGCGCGGCCTTGAGGAGGCCGGACAGGGCGATCTCTGCGCGCTGGCGGCCATTGCCAAGGCCCGCGACGAGGACGGCCATGCCGACCGCCGGGCGGGCAATGTGGCCGACCGCATCTTCCTGCCGGGGCGCAGCAATGCCCTGCCCCTGCGCGAAGGCGCGCCGGAACTGCTCTTTCTCCAGCACATTCGCGACACGACCCACCACTTTGCCATTGGCCGTCATCGCAAGGCACGGGGCAAGGCCGCCCTCTCGGGCGAACTCATGCGCCTGCCGGGCATCGGCCCGGCCACGGCCCGCCTGCTCTGGGAGCGCTTTGCCTCGCTGGAGGCCATGCGGGCCGCCAGCCTTGAGGAACTGCGGGAACTGCCGGGCATCGGCCCGGCCAGGGCGGCCCTGTTGCGGGACAAGCTGCGGGGCATCTAGGCTGCCGCCCCATGCCCTGCCCCCAAACAGCGCCGAACACACGACAGGGCCGCTGCTTACCTGCCCGTTTTCGCGTTGAAGGCCATTGCGGGCGCATCAGCAACGCTGAGCGGCAGAACCGCCGGCATCGTGTTCCCGGATATGCCGGCAGGCAATCCTTTGGCGAATGACACGTTATTGCTGTTCATGCGCGCGGAAAAACATTCCTTAAAAATCGAAGCCTTCACAACGTTATTTATTTTATCAGCTTTTTTTCCAGAATGTCTTGACAACGATTGCCATGAGCAATAGCTTTATGATACTCAACAGAACAATGGAAAGCTGATATGCAGAGAGAGAGAGAGAGAGAGAGAGAGAGAGAGAGAGAAGCCGTCTGCTTGCCGGGCTGCTGCATCGTTCTCTGCGCTCGTCGCCTTCTCCCCTTTCCGTCTCCCGCCGAGCGGGCGACGGAGCATGTGAACATCCCGCCTGCGTCGGCTTTCCTCGATATGAGCCTTGCCCCTTGCGTCCTGTCCCGGTAGGCGAAAGCCATGCTTTCGCCACGGCGGCCCATTCTCCGGCCCGTTCCCCCCGAAGCGGCAGGCTTCCGCACCATCTTTCCGTCAGGCTGGCTTCCTGACGCGGCATCAGCGTACGGCGAGGCGCGCCCGGCGCGCCCGCCGACGGAGGAATGTCGGTTCAACCGACACTCAGGGGGGCCTGCCCCGTGGCTTCGGCTGCGGGGCAGGCTATTGGGGGACGACGGGCCTCTCCGCTTCCGCCCCGCCGGGCGGGGCTGTCCGGGCCATGATGCGCGCCGCGCGGGCAAGCTCCTCCCGCCGGTGTCCCGCCCGAACCGTACAGCGCAGCAGGGCCTGCCCCTGCGGCACGGTGGGATAACGGGCCGCCAGCACACGGATGCCCTCGCCGCGCAGACGCTCGGCCCAGGCCGCGCAGGCGGCGGCCTCCCCCACGGGAAGGGCGACGATATGCGCCCCGCCCTGTGCCGCAAGGCCGCATTCGGCCAGACATGCGCGGAAATGGGCGGCCTTGTCCGCCAGTTCCTGCCGCCGCTCCTCCAGCGCGGGCAGGCGTTCCAGCAGGGCCAGCACCCCGGCGGCATGGACAGGCGGCAGGGCCGTGGAGTGGATCAGCGGGGAAGCCCATTGCGCCAGACAGGCCGAGATCCCGCGCGGCAGCAACAGAAAGGCGCCCCAGTAGCCCAGCGCCTTGCCGAAGCTGCCCAGCACCAGATCCGCCGAACCCGGACGCTGTGCCGCCAGCCCGCGCCCGCCCGGCCCCAGCGCGCCCAGCGAATGGGCCTCATCCAGCCAGCCCCAGAAACCATAGGTCTGCCGCAGGCGTTGCCAGCCCTCCAGATCCAGCAGGCTGCCGTCCATGCTGAACAGGCTTTCGCTCATGACAATGGGTTGACGGACGCCCTCCCCGGCTTCGGCCTCGGCGGCAAGGCGGCGCAGCCGCCGTTCCAGATGGGCCAGATCCGCATGGGCATAGGGCAGGACACGCGCGCCGCCCAGCCCCAGAAAGCGGGCCGCGCTGGCGTGCATGCGCCGGTCGGGCAGCAGCGGCTGCCCCGGCGTGACCAGTCCCGTCAGGGCCGCCAGCTGGGCCTGATAGCCGCTGGCAAAGAACAGGCATTCCGCCGCGCCGAAATAGGCGGCACAGGCCGCTGCCGCCTCCCTGTCCAGGCTCGTGCAGCCGCCCGCCACCCATGAGGCACGGCCAGAGGGCGCATGGCGGGCCGCGCAGCGGGCAAGCTCCCGCCGCCACCCCGCGTCGTCAGCCAGCCCGAGGCAATCATTGGAGAGGAAATCCAGCACATCGCCGGATGGCGGGGCCAGCGTCTCTCGTCCCAGCCCGGCCCGTTGCTCCAGCGCCAGACGGCGGAACAGTTCTTCGTTGAGACGGCTCAACCACGGCACAGGCATCGGAACAGCTCCTCGTAACGGGGGCGCAGGATGTCCTCCCGAAATTGCGCGTCATAGCCGCAAAGGCCGATGCGCACTTCCCAGCCGCCGCGAGCGGCACGCCCCGCATCGGCCTCAGGCAGGAAGATCGCTTCCAGTTCATAGAGGGCGGCGCCGTCCCCCTGCTGCCGCAGACGGGCCGTCAGGCGCAGCTCGCCGCACAATCCGTCCGGCGGCAGCTGCCAGCCCGCGGCTGTGGGCGCCTGCGCCATGCCCAGCAGAAAGGCGTGGCGGGCAAAGCCGCAGCGCCAGCGTTGATGCAGGGCCACGCACTGCGCGCCCGCTTCCCAGATGTGCCAGAAGGGGGCGTTTTGCAGGCCGCGCACGGCCCGCAGGCTTTCGGGATCCGGCGTATCCACCCTGTCCAGCAGGACAAAGGGACGCGGCGCGTCAGCAAGCATCACGTCCACAGGCGCACCGCCAGGGCGGCATTCTGCCCGCCGAAGCCGAAATTTTCCAGCAGGCCCAGCGGCCCGGCAAAGGGGGCATCCTCCCGCACAAAGGCCAGTCGGGCGGAACAGGGCTGATCCAGCCCGGCAATGTGCGGCATGAAGCCCGCGCGCCAGCCCGCCAGCACGGTGAACAATTCCACGGCCCCGGCAGCCGCCGAGGCATGGCCCTGCCGGCTCTTGCAGGCCATGACGGCGGGCGATAGCCCCCGGTCGGCAAAGACGCGCTCCAACAGGGCGACCTCGGCGGCGTCATTGAGCGCGGTGCCCGTGCCGTGCGCGGAAATCCAGTGCGGGCCGTGGGGCATGACGGCCGCCGCTTCAGCCAGCGCGGCCCGCACGGCGCGCTCGGCATGGGTTCCCCGCGCGTCGGGCGCGGTGAGGCTGCCGCCGTCGGACGAGACGCCGAAGCCCAGAATTTCCGCATGAATGCGCGCCCCTCGAGCCTCGGCCACGGTCAGCGGTTCCAGCACAAAGGCCGCCCCGCCCTCGGCGGCCACAAAACCGTCGCGCGCCGCGTCAAAGGGCCGCGGCCCGCACGTCGGCCCCCGCCGGCTCAGGGTTTGCGCCCGCATGTAGCCCAAAAGCCCGGCCTTCGACAAACGGGAATCCCCTGCCGCCACCAGCACGCGGGAGGTCAGACCGGCCCGGATGCGCCGGTACCCTTCGCCCAGGGCATGCAGGGCCGAGGCGCAGGCCGCATTGAGGCAGAGGCTTTCCCCGTGTACGCCCAGAAAGCGGCAGAGGGCCGCCGCCGCCGTATTGGGCAGCCAGCGCAGCAGCCAGAGCGCGCCCAGGCAGTTCACGTCTCCTGGGGGCAGGCCGGGTTCGCCGCTCACATCCAGCATGGGGCCGTGGGCCAGCAGGAGGGTCGTATCTTCCGGCAGCAGGGCGGCCCAGTCCGTGGCGCTGCCGTCATCCGCCTGCGCGCTTGCCCCGCAGGCCGCGTCCCGCGCGGCCCGCAAGCCGGCCAGCACGGCCAGCTGCGCGCCCCGGTGACAATAATGCCGGTGCCGCCAGCCGCCCAGCAGACGCAGGGCCGGGTCGGGCCGGACGGCCCGCGCCATGTCGCCCTGCGGCTCCACAGGGGCCACGGCATGTTCCGGCCAGTGCGCGCTGGCCACAAAGGGGGACTGGCCCGCGCGCAGAGCCGCCGCCACCTCGTCCAGCGTGTGCCCCAGCGGCGTGCAGCCGCCCAGCCCGCTGATGACCACTCGCGGCAACGTCACCCGCTACCCCTGCGCCGCCGCATACGTTGCGTAATGGGCCAGATCGCCCAGGCTCAGGGGGGAGAGGGCGGGGCTTGCGCTCACCTGAAGCCGGATTTCCTCACGGCGGGCTTCCGGCAGATGCGGGCAGGCCGCAGCGAGGGCTTGCGGCCCGTCCGCCGCCCAGAGCCGCACGGAACGGAGAAAGGCCGTCTCGTCATCCACGGCGATATGGCAGGCCTGGCCCAGACGGATGCTGATTTCCAGCAGATCGACGGATTCGCAGGGCAAGTCCGTCATGAGGCGGGTAGTCTCATGCAGGCTGGCGGGATCACATTCAAAGATATCGGCCACAATGGCCTTGACCGCTTCCAGCGCAGCGGCATGGGTCAGACTCTTCATGGCGTCTCCGGCAGTTTGACGGCCCCGAGGCCGCCGTCGATGTCCACGCAGCAGGCATTGATGCCTGCCGCTTCGCGGGACAGCAGAAAGACAAGGGGCGCCACGGCCTCTTCCAGCCGGAGCAGGCGACCGGACGGCATGGCGCGCGCGGCCCGGCGGGCCTGCGCCGCATCGTTCAGGAAGGTGCGCCCGCGCCCCGCGTCCAGCCAGCTGAGGCGGGCGGAACAGGCGGTGATGCCCCGTCCGGCCAGCTCAGTGCCCGCACTGCGGAACAGGGCCTCCCCGGCCAGTTTGGCCGCCGCATACCAGGCCTGCCCCGGCGAGGGCCGCAGCGCCGCCGAGGAGGAGACAAAGACGCAGCGTCCCGTGCGCCGCATGAGCATGGCCCGGGTCAGCGCGCGCAGCAGGCGGGCGCGCAGGGCGATGTCCTCCCCGGCCCAGCGTTCGATGGCCTCCGGCGGCAGGCCCGCCAGCAGGGCCTCGGCACGCGAGTGCCGCAAATCCAGCATATGGCCGGGAACCTGTCCCATGCGCTCGGCGCAGCGTTCGGGCAGGCTTTCGGGATCGCCCAGCGGTTCGGCGGTCAGCCCGGCGTCCGCACAGGCGCGCAGGCCCGCCTCGCTGCCGCAGGCCGCCAGCACCGCCGCGCCTTCCTCGCGCAAGGCCGCCGCCACGGCCAGCCCCAGGGTGCAGCCGCCGCCCAGCAAGAGCACCGGGCCATCATAGCTCAGACGCATGCCGCCCCCTTTGCGCCCGCTGCGGCAAGGCGCAATTCCCCCTCGGCCAGACGCGCTCCGCCGGACGGATCCGCCGCCTCGCGCAGCTGCCAGCTCACCCGCACGGGAAGCGCCGCTTCGGCCGCCCCGGACATGACGGCAGCCGGGCCGGGCAGTTTCCAGTACAGGCGGCAGGCCTGCCCCGGACGCACAAACCGCCGGAAGCGGGCCTGCGTCACCTCCAGCACCGGACGGGCAAAGGCCTGTTCCGCCGCGCGGCGCACAGCCTCCAGCAGACAGGAACCCGGCACGCAGGGCGCGCCGGGGAAATGATCCTCGCGCATGAAGGCGGCAGGGGCAAAACGCATGTCCACGGGCTGGGGCGGCACGTCACTTGTCCCAGAGCGTCAGAAAGGGTTTGGCCCGCATGAGGGCTTCCAGCGGAATGTCCACCGCCTGCGCCCCGGCGGCCCAGGGGGCCACCTGATAGGGTTGAAAATAGACGCGCACCCCTTGCGAGGTCAGGCCGAGGCTCGCAAAATTGTTTACATCCTGCGCCGTGCCGTCCACAATCCACTGATCCATGCGCCCGCCGGCCAGCCGCCGGGACAGCACCTCCCGCGAATTGCTGGACAGGAGGGAAAGGGCCTTGTCCACGTCGCCGAAAATATCCACGAAGTCGAGGCGCTGGCCCGTGATCAGGCTGTAATTCAGGGTGATGATGTCGAGATTGCCGTGTGCCCCGCCCGTATACGTCCAGATCTCGAAAACCAGACTGGCCGCCTCCCGCGAGGGGCGCAGCACCGTGCAGGAACCGTGCAGAGCATAGCGGCCTTCGTCCGCCGCCTCGCCCATCATGTCCGCCTCGTGGAGCAGGGAGGCCATTTCCACATCAAAGGTATCGGCAATGGCGTTGACCCAGTTGCGCACGTCCTCATCCACGGCGGCGTAGCCCAGAACCGGATAGGCAATGTGGATGTCCGGCATGTTCTGCCGCCCCTGCCGCTGCAAAAGGCGCTCGCCCTGCCCGGCCCGTTTCTCCTGTTCCAGTCGGCCTTCGGCCGTGATGCCCACCCGGCCGAGCCGCGCGGTCTCGCCGGTCGCATCCTTCCGCGGCGACAGATTGTCCACGGCAGCGGCATCGGATGCGCTCGCCGAAAGGGAGAGGCAGCAAAGCAGGAGAAACGCGATCGGACGCGCAAGGATCGGCAACAAGACAACACAGGCACGCATGGGCGAAGCCCCCGGAGGCAGGATTCGGTCGTTGCCGCCGGGCAACAAAACCGTTGTGTGGTTGTAGGGTCTGCGCCCCGATTCGTCAAGGCAGGAGCGGTACGGCGGACGGGCGGCTAAGCGCCTGCCCCCCTGGCCGGAGAAAACTTGCGGCGGCATTTTCTCTCTGCTATGCTGCCGCCATGAAAATCAGCTGCCCGGATTGCGGATTCTTTCGCGAGCTTTCGTCGGATCGCGCCCCGTCGCGCCCTGTTGTCGCCACCTGCCCCAAATGCGGCTGCCGCTTCCGCTTCCTGCCGGAAGATGCCTCGAGCCATGTGCTTGAGCACGGCACACCAGAAAAACCTATCGACTTTCGTAGCGAAACGGTCGTCTTGCCGCCCGGGGCCATTGTGCCCGGCGAGCCGACGCACGCCCCCGGGCAAAGCGCTTCACCACAGAACGATTCGCCACAGGACGCTTCCCGGCAGGACAGGATCCGGCCCGTCTCTGCCTCCGAGTCCGGCGCGCCCAGCGACGACCAGGCCGCTGCCCCCGCTCATGCGCCGGAACCGGCAGCCCCTGAGGATGCCCCCCACCGCCCGCGCAACCGAAAGGGCCGCCGCCATGACCAGCCCGATGCGGATGCCAACCCCTGGGATCTGGCCCCTGCGCCTGCGGGCTACATTTCGGCCTTTTACCAGACGACCCTGCGGATCATGTTCGGCGGCGGCCGCTTTTTCGCCCGCCTCAACCCTGATGCGCCCCAGTGGCGCGCCCTGTTCTACTATCTTGTGGTGGTGCTGGTGGTGATCTGCACCCAGCTCTTCTGGATCCACATGAGCCGGGAGGTTCTTGCGCAGACCCTACCGCCGGACAGTGTCGTCGGGCTGCTGTTCCGTTTCGCGATCAATCAGCCCCTGCTCTACGGTCTCACCGGCATGGCGAGCCTTGTCTTTCAGCTCTATATCCTCAGCGCCCTCCTGCTCCTGGGCTTCCGGCTCGCCGGCGTGCGGCACGCCGCCTTTTACCTCATCTTTCAGGTGGTGGCCTACAGCGCCGCCCCGGTGCTGCTGTGCCTCATTCCCGTTCTGGGCGTTCAGGTGGGCATCATCTGGAGTATGGCCTGCATCATCACCGGCTGCCGCATGGCCCTTGGTCTGGACTGGTCGCGTACCCTGCTGGGACTCGCGCTCCCGATTCTGTTTTGCCTGCTCATGCTCATGTTCGGCCTGCCCCGATAGGGCCGGGGACGCCTTGGCCCGCCTGCGACGACCTGCCGGGGCGGCCCGATGACATATGGCCCGAATATTGCATATTTTCCGTGATTCTTGTTCGGTCGCCGGTTTTTCGACAGGCCGTGGCCCTGATTCTTTATGCTGTGCGCGGGAGACGCACAGCGGCCCGCAGGAGTTTTGTATGCGTCCCAGCTCCAGCCCCCTTGTCTGCCTTGCCCTTGTCCTGCTGTGCTGCCTCCCGGCCCTGACCGGCTGCACCAGACCGCCGGACGACAGCCCGCGAAGCATCACCACCACCGGCGACTTCAGCACGCCCTTCCAATTCCAGATCAACAACTTCGTGCGCCGCCAAAATCCGGCGGTCTACGTCTCCCCCCTGCGTCCGGCCGGACACCGGCCCACGGCCCTGTTCGTCCCCTTCCGCATGGTGCAGCAGACGGCTGGGGCGCTCACCGCCGCCGATCAGATCACCCGCCAGTTCTGGCAGGTATGGCTTTCGCTCAATGCCTTCCAAACCCTGCAATACGAACCCAACGCCGGCCCCTACGACCCGCAGCGCGCCCTTTACCTTGCCCGCAAGCAAGGGGCTGAGCTGGTCATCGGCGGCTATATCAATCACTTCATTGACGGCGCTTCCGGCGGCGACAGCTCAGTGTCCCTCGCGGTGGAGATCTACGACGTGAAGTCCGGCATGCTCATCTGGTCGCTCGCCCAGGGAGGTCTGATGGAATCCCGCAAGGTGCACGATTTTTATCTGTTCTCCATCAAGGAACGCAATCCCGCCGACGCCCCCGGCTTCATCGTCCGCAGTCTGGCCTGGGACATGGGCCACGAAATTCTCTACTGGGTCGATCCCTCCCTCAAGCCGTATGAGGGCGGCAGCGGCATCTTCAGCGGCAAGGGATTCTGATCCCGGCCCGCACCGGCTCGTCAACGCCGCGCTTTCCGCAGGAAGGCGCGGTTTTTTTTGTGCGCGCGGCAGACGCCGCCCGACTGACGCCGCCACGTCCGGGCCGCTTGCGCCCTCTTGCGCCTGTTCCCGGCCGGGCGCGAAACGCCCGCGCCAAACCGCCAACCAGCTCTTGACAAGCTCCGGCGTTATTATTAAAAATGAAATTCAATTTCAAAAAAAGGAGCACACCATGACAGAAACGCAACGCCTTCCCCTGCTTGGACAAGCCTTTCCCGAAATCAGCGCCCAGACCACCCAAGGCCCGCTGACGCTGCCCCGGGACAGTGCGGGCAAATGGCTGGTGCTGTTCAGCCACCCGGCGGACTTCACCCCGGTCTGCACCACGGAATTTGTGGCCTTCCAGAAGCGCATGGATGACTTCCGGGCGCTCAATGCCATGCTGGTGGGCCTGTCCATTGATCAGGTGTTTTCCCACATCAAATGGCTGGAATGGATCCGGGAAAAGCTCGGCGTGGCGATTGAGTTTCCGGTCATTGCCGACGATCGGGGCCAGATTGCCGAACAGCTCGGCATGCTCCATCCCGGCAAGGGCAGCAATACCGTGCGGGCGGTTTTCCTCGTCGATCCGCAGGGCATCCTGCGGCTCATGCTCTACTATCCGCAGGAAGTGGGCCGAAACATGGACGAAATTCTGCGCGCCCTCAAGGCGCTCCAGACCTCGGATGCGCACGCTTGCGCCGTGCCCGCGGGCTGGCCGGACAACGAACTTATCGGGCGACGGGTCATCGTGCCGCCTGCAGCCGACGTGGAATGCGCCCGCCAGCGCCTGACCGAACACGAAGGCTATGACTGGTGGTTCTGCCACCGGGACATCTAGACGTCCTTCGACTTCCCTCCCCGTTGCCGCCAACAGGAAAAGCAGCGGTTTGCAAGCGCTCTCCCGTCCGGGCGGGCGCTTTTTCGCGTTCCGCGCGGCCGCCGACATGCAAAGACGTGCGCGCCTTGCGTGACGTCGGCCGTTGTTGCCCCGCAACAGCGTCTTCCCCCTGCCGGGCCGGAGCCGCTGGCCGGTCGCACACGCAACCAGAGAAAAAATGTTCCTCTCCCTCCGTCCCCACTTCCAACAAACGGTTCATCCATTCAACCAGCTAAAACGCCTTGCTTTCTTTCATGCAATGCGCTAACTTGCCAATGTTTCCCATCATTGCGGCCCGCGCCGCCGCACTCGAAGCTCCCCATGCTGAAACAAAGCCGTCACGCCCTCACCTGCCTTGCCAAACGCTACCGCGCCGTGCTGCGCCGCTGCCGCCTGCGCGCCCTTGCCCTTGCCTGCGCCTGCGCCCTGACCGCCCTGCCGCCCCTGCCCGCAGGGGCCAACAGCGGCGGGGAGGTGGGGAAAGATGATTTTGGAAATCCCGCCTACATCGGCTCAACGACCGGCAGCGGCGGTCATGTCATCATTGACGGCGGCTTCGACGGCTCTGTCTACGGCGGCTACACCGACGCCAAAGATGTGAATGCCGACACCAACACGGTCATCATGACCGGCGGTACGGTGGCTGGGGATGTCATCGGCGGGTATGCCGCGAACGGGGGCGATGTCACAAACAGCACGGTCATCATCAGCGGCGGCACGGTGGCTGGGGATGTCATCGGCGGGTATGCCGCGAACGGGGGCGATGTCAGAAACAGCACGGTCATCATCAGCGGCGGCACGGTGCGGGGGAACGTCTTCGGCGGGAAGATCGACAGCACCAAACTAGACAAGATCACGGTTATCCTGTCCGGCTCGCCCGATCTGAGTCGCTGCGAAATTCATGGGCACTACTCAGATAATGGCGCAAACGTATCTGACACCTTCCTGATCGTGCGGACCAGCGGCCTGACGGCCAAACAACTCTCGGGTTTTAGTCAGCTCATCTTCCAATTGCCCGCAACCTTCCGGGTCGACCAGCCGGCGTTGACCCTCACCGACAGCTGGACAGCTCTGTTCGGCGTCGAATTCTCTCTTGCCATGCGGGGCATGTCGGGCGCGGGCCGGGCACTGGGCGTGGGCGACAAGGTGGTCATCCTCTACAACGGCAACGGGCTCATAACCGCCAGCTTAACGATCACCACGCCAAACCTTGCCAATGTGCAGCGCGGCGTGAGCGTAACCCATGATCTCGTGATCCAAACCGATGCCACGAGCATTTACGCGCAGGTAACCAGCGCTCGTTTCAACCCCCAGACCAAGGCCCTGTCCGAGGGGCATGTGAGCGGCACGACGCTGGCCCTGCAGGGGGCCGATTTGGCGGCGGGCAAGGGGATGGAGGCGGCCGGGCGGGCCGTGCGGGCCTCGCCGGCCGAGGGCGGCAAGGGCGTGGCGGCCTTTGGCGCGCTCTCCGGCGGCTGGTCGCGCTACAATACGGGTTCGCATATCGACGTGAGCGGCTTTTCCCTGCTCACCGGCTTGGCCTGGGGCGCGGACAGCGTGCACGGCCAGTTTACGGCAGGCATGTTTTTCGAGTACGGCAGCGCAAGCACCGGCACTTACAACAGTTTCAGCAATGCCGCCTCCGTAACCGGGGACGGCTCCACATGGTACATGGGCGCGGGCCTGCTGGCGCGCATGGACTTCACGGACTGCGGCCCCGGCAACTTCTACGCCGAGGCCTCGGGCCGCGCGGGCGCGCTGAACAACTCCTACCGCAATGACGACCTGCGCGACGGCGACGGTCGCCGGGCCGAATTCAACACCTCAACGCCCTACATAAGCCTGCATGCGGGCCTCGGCTACATCTGGAATCTCACGGACGCCCTGTCCCTTGACCTCTCCGCCAAATACTTCTGGACATGGCAGG
>NHCFC04200__coassemble_527_pt1 | contig 37134 bp, 30 predicted proteins | sample NHCFC04200__metabat2_low_PE_055 | metagenome-assembled genome bin NHCFC04200
TCCGAGAAGCCGGAGGCGGTCAGCAGGCTGCGCACGGCGGGGCCTTGTTGCCAGCCGTGCTCGAGGAGGAGAACGCCGCCGGGGATGAGGGCGTGGCGGGCGGCGCGGCAAACGGCGCGCAGGTGGGCGAGGCCGTTTTCGGGGGAAAAGAGGGCGGTGTGGGGTTCGTGGCGCAGGACTTCGGGCATGACCTCGGGGCGTTCGTCGGGGGCGATGTACGGGGGATTGCTGACGAGCAGGTGGAGACGGCGCGGGGCAAGGGGTGGGGCGAGCATGTCGCCGAGCAGACAGAGGGCGCGGGGGGCGACGTGATGGATATGGGCGTTGCGGCGGGCTATGGCGAGGGCGGCGGGGCTGATGTCCATGAGCAGGGCCTGCCAGCGGGGGCGCTCGCAGAGGAGGGTGATGCCGATGCAGCCGGAGCCGGTGCCGAGGTCGGCAAGGCGGGGCGGGGCGGCGGCATCGAGGAGGGCTTCCTGTTGCCGCATGTGATCAAGGGCCAGTTCGACAAGCCGTTCCGTTTCCGGGCGGGGGATGAGGGTAGCGGGGCTGACCGTGAAATCCCGTCCGTAAAATTCGCGCTGGCCGAGGATATGGGCCAGCGGTTCGCCGTGGCAGCGGCGAGCCACAAGGGCGAGGAAGCGCGCGGCCTGATCTGGGGCGGGGGGGGTATTTCCGGCGAGGAGCAGGCCGGTGCGGTCAAGGCCGGTGGCGGCCTGGGCCAGGGCGCGGGCGCAGACATGCGGACTGTCGTCGCCTGCGGCGCGCAGGCGGGCAATGGCCTGAAGCATGAGGGCGTCGAGGGTGGGGGCGTCGGTTGCGGGCATGGTCAGCGGGACATGGTCGGGGGGCGAGGTTGGGCGGCGTCGCATGGGGCGGCGACCGAAGCAAAAGGGGGAGGGGGCAGGCCCCTCCCCCGGGAGAGCGTGACGAGCCGTGAAAGGCGTTTATTCCGGCTTTTTGGCGGGACGGCGGGATTTCTTTTCCGTCGGGGCATCCTTGGCCGTTTTGCGGGCCTTGCGGTCAGCGGTCTTGGCGGCCTGGACGTGACCGCGCTTGAGGGGGCCTGCGGCGAAGGCGAGTTCCAGCACCTCGTCATAATGGTGGACGGGATGCACGGCAATGCGCTTGAGGAGATCCTTGGGCACTTCTTCGAGATCCTTGACGTTCTGATGCGGGATGATGACGTGCTTGAGGCCGCGCGCCACGCCGGCGAGGATTTTTTCCTTGATGCCGCCCACGGGCAGGACGCGGCCCTGCAGGGTAATTTCGCCGGTCATGCAGAGATCGGCGCGCACGGCCTTGCCGGTGAAGGCGGAAACAAGGGCCGTGGTCAGGGTGACGCCGGCGGAGGGGCCGTCCTTGGGGGTGGCTCCGGCGGGCACGTGCACATGGATGTCATGTTCGGCGGCAAAGTCGGCGGGCACGCCGAGGGCCTCGGCCCGACTGCGGATGTAGCTCATGGCGGCCTGGGCGCTTTCCTTCATCACTTCGCCGAGCTGGCCGGTGAGGAGCAGGCTGCCCTTGCCCTTGACGGCTGAGGCTTCCACGCTGAGGACTTCGCCGCCGGCAGGCGTCCAGGCCAGACCAAGGGCCATGCCGGGCAGCAGTTCCTTGTCCTTTTCGTCCTCGATGAAGCGGGGCACGCCGAGCAGCTTTTCCACGTCGCGGGCGGAGAGGTGGAAGGCTCCCGCAACGCCTTCGGCGCGGCGGCGGGCCAGCTTGCGGCAGACGGAGCCGAGTTCGCGTTCCAGATTGCGCAAGCCGGCCTCGCGGGTATATTCCTTGATGACGGCTTCCAGCGCCGCGTCATCCAGCTGCACGTCGCCGTCCTTGAGGCCGTTTTCCTCCACCTTCTTGGGCAGAAGGTGGCGGCGGGCGATGATCATCTTTTCCTGCAGGGTATAGCCGGGCAGGGAGATGACCTCCATGCGGTCGCGCAGGGCGGCGGGGATGGTTTCCAGATGATTGGCCGTGCAGAGGAACATGACCTTGGAGAGATCAAATGGCACATTGAGGTAGTGATCGCTGAAGGTATGGTTCTGTTCCGGGTCGAGCACTTCCAGCAGGGCCGAGGAGGGATCGCCCCGGAAGTCCGAGCCGAGCTTGTCCACCTCGTCCAGCACGATAACGGGATTGTTGGTGCCGGCCTGCTTGACGGCCTGAATGATGCGTCCGGGCATGGAGCCGATATAGGTGCGGCGGTGGCCCCGGATTTCGGCCTCGTCCCGCATGCCGCCGAGGGAAAGGCGCTGGAACTTGCGGCCCAGCGCGCGGGCGATGGAGCGGCCGAGGGAGGTTTTGCCCACGCCGGGAGGGCCGGCAAAGCAGAGGATCGGCCCCTTGGACTGCGGATTGAGCTTGCGCACGCTGAGGAATTCAAGGATGCGATCCTTGACCTTGTCCAGCCCGTAATGATCCTCGTTAAGGATGGCCTCGGCATTGGCGATGTCGAGGTTGTCGCGGCTGGATTTCTTCCAGGGCAGTTCGGCGAGCCAGTCCAGATAGGTGCGCACGACGTTGGCTTCCGAGGCGTCGGAATGCATGGCCGCAAGGCGGCGCAACTGCTTGTCCGCCTCCTTGCGCACGGCGGGCGGCAGTTTGGCCTTGTCGAGGGCCTTGCGCAGTTCGTCCACGTCGTCGGTCTCGCTGTCGCCGGTATCGCCCAGTTCGTGACGAATGGCCTTGAGCTGTTCGCGCAGGAAGTATTCCTTCTGGGCCTTGTCCATGCCCTCGCGGGCCGAGCTTTGGATCTTGGCCTGCATGGTGGCCACTTCCACCTCGCGGTGCAGCTGGGCATTGACGAGGGTCAGCCGCTCGAGGGGATCGACGGCTTCAAGGATGCGCTGGGCGTCCTGCGTATTCATGCGGATATTGGCGGCCACGAGGTCGGCCAGACGGCCCGGCTCGGTGACGCCCTGCAGGACGCTCATCACGTCGGGCGAGGCCACGCCGCGCAGTTGGAGCACTTTTTCGCTTTCCTCGCGGGCGGTGCGCAAGAGGGCCTCCACGGTGGCGTCGTTGCCCGTGACCGGTTCGCTGATGGGTTCGATATGCGCGAGCAGGTAGGGATCCTGCCGGTAATAGGCGTCGATGCGCGCCCGGCTCAGGCCCTGCACGAGGATTTTGACCCGACCGTTGGGCATCTTGAGCATGCGCATGACCTGCACGATGGTGCCCACGTCATAGAGGTCGGCGGGGGTGGGATCTTCAGTGGCTTCGTCGCGCTGGGTGCAGACGAGCAGGTGGCGTCCTTCCTTGAGGGCGGCCTCCACGGCGGCCACGGATTTGTCGCGCCCGATGAAGAGGGGCAGGATCATGTGGCTGAAGATGACCACATCACGCAGGGGCAGCACGGGCAGCTGATCGGGAATCTGCTGCAGGACTTCGGCCCCGCCCGCGTCGTCCGTATCGGGAGAGACCAGGCCCGAAGCGCGCAGCATGTCGCCCAGCGCCTTTTCGAGATCGGATTTGCTGTCAGACATAGGTATATCTCCTCGACCGCTTAGAGGTACCTGCCCTGCAGGATGCTGTAGCAGTCGGTTTCGGTAACAATGACATGATCCACCATGCGCAGGCCCATTTGCGGCGCAAGATGTTCCAGCCCCTGCGTCAGGCTGATGTCCGGCTGCGAAGGCCGGCTCCGACCGCCGGGGTGGTTGTGAATCAGGATGATGCCGCGCGCCTTGCGCAGCAGCGCCCGTTCCAGCACATCCCGCGGCATGACGGGGACGGTACTGATGTTGCCCTGTCGCAGCCGCTCCCAGCCGATGAGGTAATTGCCGCCGTTGAGCAGGGCCAGCCAGCATTCCTCGTGCGGACAGCCGGCAAGCTGGGTACGCGCCAGACGGGCAATGGCCTCGGGCGTGGCGATTTCCTCGCGTTGCCGCAGGGCCGAGGCCGCGTAGCGCGTGAGCAGCTCGCGCAGCACCTGCCAGAGCGAGAGCAGACCCGGGCCGAAGCCGGGCACGGCCAGCAATTCGTCCGGCCGGGCATCCAGCGCGCCGCGGATGCTGCCGAAGCGGCGCAGCAATTCCTTGGCCAGCGGTTTGGTATCCTTGCGGGTCAGGCCGAAGCCCAGCACCAGTTCGAGGATCTCATAATCTTCCACGGCCCGCGCGTCATGGGCCAGCCGCTGGCGCAGGCGGGTACGATGGCCCGATGTTCCGGGAGGTAACGACGTTCTCTTGTCAGTCATGCCAATATGTTCCCGTCGTCCGTCGGCGCTGCGGCGGCGTGTCTGTCAGGGCAGTCATAGGGTAAGACGTTTTTGCCGCAAGGCAAGGGGAGGTGCGGGAAAAAGACGGAAAGAGAACAACGTCGCGAGCGGCGGGCATGTCAGGCCCGCGCCCGGGCAAAGAGGCGGCAGAGTTCCGCCGCCAGAAAATCCAGACATTGATCCGGGCTGCGGCGACCGCTCTTGATCTGCCATTCGGTATCCATGACGAGAGCCAGACCGCCGCTCAGGCCCTCGACGCCCAGACGGCGGGCCAGCTGCTGCTTTGGCCCCATGTCCGCAGGAGCCATGCGGACGTTTTCGCCGGCATGAAGCTGCCAGAGCTGGCGAAATTCGCGGGCCAGCAGGGCCAGCAGGGAGAAGACAAGGCTGTCCACATCCTTGCGGCCCCGTTCCAGCTCCTTCCAGACGGCGGGAAAATTGGCGGCCTCCAGATGGCGGATCAGGGCAAAGATATTGCAGTCAGGACTCCACGAGGCGGTGGCCAGCATGGACACATCCACCCGCAGCGGCGCTTCCGGCGAGGGCAGGCTGTCCGGCGGAGCCAGCAGGAGGAGCTTCTGCAGTTCGTTTTCCACGGCCTGCGCGGCCAGGGGCACGGAGGCGCAGAACTGTTCCAGCGCGTCCGGGGCAAAGCGCAGGCCCAGTTCCGCGGCGCGCGTCTGCACATGGCGCTGCAGGCCTCGTTCGGTGAGGCCCTCGCTGCGCCAGATCCAGCCCTGCTGTTCGGCGTAGGCAAAGCAGCGCAACTTGGCCAGATGGGCCGGAATCTTGGGCTGGCCGCGCTCCCAGCCCACTTCCAGACAGAAAAAGGGCCAGCATTGGTCGGAGGGACGGCCCAAGGCGGCGGAGATCTTTTTCCAGACCGCGGCGGGCCAGAGATGGGCCTGCCGCGCCACAAGGACGCGCGGCGTGCCGAACAGCCCCTGCAGGGTGAGCTGTTCCCAGAAGCGCGGGGGCGGATCCTCGTCGCCCCAGTAGACGTGCCGTTCCCAGCAGCTGTCGGCCTTGGCGGCGGCCAGCAGGCTTTCCATGCGCGCCTGCAGCAGGCGGCTGTCCTGACAGATGAGAAAGGTGAATCCGGGGTGCGACATGGCGCTGCGGGTCTGCCGGGCCGTTGCCGGGGCATCGGGAGGGCAGGGGATCGATGCCTCCGGGAGACCGCGCACGGCGCGGCCTCCCGGAGGCGGACAGGTTGGGGAATCAGTTGGCCACGATGTTGACCAGCTTGCCGGGCACCACAATGACCTTGCGGATGGTCAGTCCGGCGGTATGGCGCTGCACTGAGGCGTCGGCCCGGGCGGCGGCTTCCAGCGCATCCTTGTCGGCCTCTGCGGGCACGTCGATGGTGCCGCGCAGCTTGCCGTTGACCTGCAGGGCGATGGTCACGCTGTCCTGCTGCATGGCGGCCTCGTCCCAGACGGGCCAGGGTTCGGCCTGCAGGGGGCTGCGGTGACCGAGGCGTTCCCAGAGTTCCTCGCAGATATGCGGGGTGATGGGGGAAAGCAGGGTAAGCACCGAGGCCATGGCCGAGGAGAACACGCGGCGGTCGCCCTCATCCTGTCCCATTTTTTCGCGGGCCAGATACATGGCGTTGACCAGCTCCATGACCGCGGCAATGGCCGTGTTGAACTGGAAGCGCCGGGCCATGTCCTCGCCGGCCTTTTTGACGGTGAGGTGTTCGCGGCGGCGCAGATCGCGGGCCGTATCGTTGTGCACGTCCGCTGCCGTGGAGGAGCAGCCGCGCAGGGGCAGGAAGCGGGCTTCCTCGTCCACAAAAAGCCGCCAGACCCGTTGCAGGAAGCGGGACGCCCCCTCAATGCCGCTGTCCGACCAGTCGAAATCGCGTTCCGGCGGCGCGGCGAAAAGGCAGAACAGGCGCACGGTGTCTGCGCCGTACTTATCGATCATTTCCGAGGGCGCGACGATGTTGCCCTTGGATTTGGACATCTTGCTGCCGTCCTTGAGCACCATGCCCTGCGTAAGCAGACGGCTGAAAGGTTCCTCGAGATCCGCCGGGAAATAGCCGAGATCGCGCAGGGCCTTGGTGAAGAAGCGGGCATAGAGCAGGTGAAGGATGGCATGCTCCACGCCGCCGATATACTGATCGACCGGCATCCAGTAGCGCAGGGCGTCCATGTCGAAGGCGCCGTCCTCCTTGCGGGCCGAGGTATAGCGGGCGAAATACCAGGAGGACTCCACAAAGGTGTCAAGGGTGTCGGTTTCGCGCCGGGCCGGGCCGCCGCACTGCAGGCAGGTGCAGCGGGTGAAGCTCTCCATCTGCGGCAGGGGCGAGCGTCCGTCCTCGTTGATCTGGGCATCCAGCGGCAGGGTGACGGGCAGGTTTTCGCGCTTTTCGGGCACAACGCCGCATTTTTCGCAGTACATGACCGGAATGGGAGCGCCCCAGAAGCGCTGGCGCGAGATGTTCCAGTCGCGCAGGCGGAACTGGGTGGTGGCGCGGCCGTTGCCGTCCTCCTCCAGTTTGCGGGCCACGGCCTGCTTGCCGTCGGTATTGACCATGCCGTCAAAGGCCCCGGAGTTGACCATGACGCCTTCGCCCGTATAGGCCTCGCTCATGGCAGCCGGGTCAAGGGCGGCATCCTTCGGGGCAATGACCACCCGGATGGGCAGGCCGTACTTGCGGGCGAATTCAAAGTCGCGCTGATCGTGGGCGGGCACGCCCATGACCGCGCCCGTGCCGTAGTCGGCCAGCACGAAATTGCCCAGCCAGAGCGGCACGCGCTCGCCGGTGAAGGGATGGCGCACGTAAGCCCCGGTGAAGATGCCTTCCTTTTCCAGTACGTCGGACTGGCGTTCCAGACGATCCATGTTGCGGATGCGGTTTACGAAGGCCCGCACCTCATCGGCTTTTTCGTAGCCGTCGATGAGATGTTCCACCAGTTCGTGTTCAGGGGCGAGGGTGAGGAAGCTCACGCCGAAAACCGTGTCCGGGCGGGTGGTGAAGACTTCGATGCGTTCCTTGCCGGGCAGGGGCTTTTCCAGGGCAAAGGCAATGGCCGCGCCGTGGGATTTGCCGATCCAGTTGCGCTGCATGGCCAGCACGCGGTCGGGCCAGCCGCCTTCCAGCTTGTCGAGATCCGCCAGCAGCTCGTCGCCGTAGGCGGTGATGCGCAGAAACCACTGGGTCAGATCCTTCTGTTCCACCCGGCTGTCGCAGCGCCAGCACAGGCCGTCAATGACCTGTTCATTGGCAAGCACCGTATGGCAGGACGGGCACCAGTTCTGCGGGGCCTTCTTGCGGTAGACAAGGCCCTTTTCCAGAAAGCGCAGGAAAAATTCCTGCTCCCAGCGGTAATATTCGGGACGGCAGGTGGCCGTCTCGCGCGACCAGTCATAGGAATAGCCGAGCCGCTGGAGCTGGGTGCGCATGTTGTCGATATTGGCGTATGTCCATTGGGCCGGATGGGTCTTGTGCTTGATGGCCGCGTTTTCGGCGGGCAGGCCGAAGGCGTCCCAGCCCATGGGATGCAGGACGTTGAAGCCGTGCATGCGCTTGACGCGGGCCACCACGTCGCCGATGGAGTAGTTGCGTACATGGCCCATATGGATGTTGCCCGAGGGGTAGGGGAACATCTCCAGACAGTAGTATTTGGGCTTGTCGCTCTCATGGGAACAGGCGAAGGCGTTTTCTTCCTTCCAGCGGGCCTGCCATTTCAGTTCAATGTCATTGGGGGTATAGCGGTCTTGGCTCATGGCATTTATCGGGCAACAGATTGATGATGGGGTTGTGATGCGGATCAGCGGGCGGCCTGAGGCCCGTCCTCCGGCGCATCGGGGCGCAGGCTGCCGTTTTCGGCGGCCTTGGTCGCGGCATCCAGAATGCCGTTGACAAAGGCGGCGGCATTGTCCTCACCAAACTGGCGGGTCAGATCGAGCGCCTCGGCAATGGTCACCCTGGGCGGCACGTCCGTGCGATAGAGCAGCTCGAACATGGCCAGACGCAGGATGGTACGCTCCACACGGCCCATGCGATCCACGCGCCAGTTCCGCGAAAAGCGGGCCAGATGCTGGTCAAGCTCCTCCGCGCGCGTCCAGACCCCCTGCACCAGTTCCCAGGCAAAGCCGGACGGCGGGGGCAGGAGGCTTTCATCCTCCACCGGTTCCACATCCCGGTTGTCGGGATAGAGGAGGAAAGCCCGGCGCACGTCGCGCAGGGTAGCGCCGGCGGCAAAGGAAAGCCCGTAGAGCACCTGAAAGGCCTGCGCCCGTTCGGCGCGGCGGCTGGAGTTCTTGGCTTTGCTCATGACCTTACAACTGCTCCAGCACGCGGATGGTTTCCAGCATGGCGGCGGCGGCCTCGACGCCCTTGTTGCCGGCCTTGGAACCGGCGCGCTCGATGGCCTGATCGATGCTGTCGCAGGTCAGCAGGCCAAAGCCCACGGGGGTTTCGTGTTCCAGCATGGTCTGGGCAATGCCCTTGCTGGCTTCGGCGCAGACGTAGTCGAAATGGGGCGTGGCGCCGCGAATGACGGCCCCCAAGGCCACAATGCCGTCATAGGTGCGGCTTGCGGCGAGTTTGCGGCAGACAAGGGGCAGTTCAAAGGCGCCGGGGATGCGGACAATGGTCAGATTGGCCGTGTCCAGACCGTGCCGCTCCAGAAAATCCACGGCTCCGCCCACAAGGCGATCGACGATGAAATCATTGAAACGGGTGGCCACAATGGCGATGCGGAGGCCCTTGGCGTCCATCTGTCCGGCAATGACGGTGGGTGTGCTCATGCTGACTCCTGAAAAGCTGCGTTATGCGGACGGGCAAGCGCGCCGTTGCTGGCTGCGGCGGCAGATGCCACGCTGTGTATCCTATAAAAAACCGTTCCGCAGCAGAAAGTCGCGGCTGATTTTCGCCGCTTGCGGCGGACGTTCCCCATTGACGGACGGTTGCGCCTCACCGCATTGCAGGAGGCGGCGCACATATTTGCCAATGACGTCCGTTTCCATGTTGACGGCCGTCCCGGCGCGCCAGTGGCGCATGGTGGTGCGCTTCTGCGTGTCGGGGATGACGTTTACCTGCAACACGTCCCGAGTGCAATCATTTATCGTCAGGCTGATCCCGTCAAGGGCCACGGAACCCTTGGCAATGACTTCCGGGGCATGGGCCGCCGGAAAGGCGATCTCCACCCGCAGGGAGGCTCCCGCCGGAATCAGGCGGCGCACATGGGCCACGCAATCCACATGCCCGCTGACCAGATGCCCGCCCAGACGGTCGCCGATGGCCAGGGCGCGTTCCAGATTGACTTCCGCGCCCACGGCCAGCGCGCCCAGAGTGGTGCGCGCAATGGTCTCGCCCGAGGCATAGGCCACATAGTCCCGCGCGCCGTGCGATTCCACGGAAAGACAGACTCCGTTGTGGGCGATGGATTCCCCGTCGCGCAGATCGGCAAAGCTCTCCGCCGGTTCAATGGTGAAACGGCGTTCATCGCCCCGGCGCGCCACGGCGACGATGCGCCCCGTACACTGGATGATGCCGGTAAACATGCGCTCTCCTAGTCGCGCGGGCGCAGCACGAGCTGCACATCCTCGCCGCAGCGTTGCAGATCGCTGATGCGCATCTGCAGGGCCTCGTCCAGTTGCAGGGGCGTGCGCCCGTCAAAAAGGGGAACCGCCTGATTGTCGCCCAGAATGCGCGGGGCGAGATGCAAATGAAATTCGTCCACCAGCCCGCTGTCCAGCAGGGACAGGGCCAGCCTGCCGCCGCCTTCGCAGAGCACATAGGGGCAGGCAATCTCCTCATGGAGGCTGGTCAGCAGGGCGGCCATGTCCAGACTGCCCTTGGCCGACGGGGGCACGGAAAGCACATGCGCGCCAATATCGCGCAGCTCATGCGCCAGACGCGAGGCCGCCACGGCCGGCGTGGAAATGAAGATGGTGCGGTCGGGGCGTTCCTGCAGCAGGCGGCAATCGCTGCCAATGGCCGGCAGGCGCGAGGTCACCACACAGGCCCACGGTTGGCGCGCGTCGGCGTCATGGCCGTCCGTCCGGGCGGTCAGGCGGGGATTGTCGGCCCGCAGGGTGCCGCCGCCCACCATGATGGCGCCGCCCGCATGGCCGACGCCCGCCCGCAGGGCATGCACTCCGGCACGGGAGGCTTCGCAGCTGATCCATTGGGAATGACCGGTACGGGTGGCAATGCGTCCGTCCAGGGTGCTGGCCAGCTTGAGCAGGAGATACGGGCGTTTTTTTTGCTGCCAGACCAGGAAGTCCGCCGCCAGATCCCGGCATTCCCGCGCGCAGACGCCTTCAATGACCTCCACGCCAGCCGCCCGCAGGCGATCAGCGCCCCCGGCAGCCTGCGGATGGGGATCGCGCAGACCGATGACCACACGGCGTATGCCCGCCGCAAGGATGGCATCGGTGCAGGGCGGGGTCTTGCCGTGATGGTTGCAGGGTTCCAGCGTGACCACGAGCGTGCCGTCAGCCGGGTTGACGCCCCGTGCGGCGGCGTCGCGCAGGCAGGCCACTTCGGCATGGGCTTCGCCGCAGGCCGCATGCCAACCTCGGGCAAGCACCCGCCCGTCACGCACAAGGACAGCCCCCACGCAGGGATTGGGGCAGGCGTGCCAGCGACCGCGCCCGGCCAGTTCAATGGCCTCGCGCATGAAGGCGTCATACATCGTCGGCTCAGTCATGCGGCGCATCCTTGATCCGCATGGGCGAGAAAGACAGGCGCTCCACGCTCACGCCGGCTTCCCGAAACATCTGGGCCGCCAGATCGTCCGGGTAGTCCTGATGGAAAAAGATATGTCGGATGCCGCAGTTGATCAGCATCTTGGCGCATTGTACGCAGGGGTGGGTCGTGCAGTAGAGTTCCGCTCCGGCAATGCTGACCCCGTGCACGGCCGCCTGAACGATGACGTTCTGCTCGGCGTGCAGGCCGCGGCAAATCTCATGCCGCTGACCGGACGGAATGCCGAGCTGCTGCCGCAGGCAGCCGATTTCAAGGCAGTGCGGCGTACCCGCCGGCGCGCCGTTGTAGCCGGTGGCCAGAATGCGCTTGTCCTTCACGGCCACGGCCCCCACCTTGCGACGGGAGCAGGTGGAGCGCTCGCTCACCATATAGGTGATGTTCATGAAATAGTCCGGCCACGGGAGTCTGTTTTGCATGGGAAACTCGCTGAAGGCATGGTACACGGGGCTGCCGCAAAAGCCAAGCACGGCATGGTGACGCCATTGCGGGCCGGGGGTGAGCACGGGGCCGCTTCAGGAGCGGAATACGGCATCGGGCCGCCACAGGGGCGGCCCGATGCGGCAGCAAAGCGCGTTACCAGGCAAAGATGGGGAAGGCTCGGGCAAAGTCCTCCACCCGCTTGCTGATGGCGGCGAGGGCCGCTTCATCCGTATGATGCTGCAGGGCCTCGACCATGAACTGGCCCACAAGGCGCATGTCGTCCTCCTTCATGCCGCGCGTGGTCAGGGCGGCGGTACCGATGCGGATGCCGGAGGTCACAAAGGGGGAACGGGTTTCAAAGGGCACGGTATTTTTGTTGACCGTGATGCCCGCCAGATCCAGCGCGTGTTCGGCGTCCTTGCCGGTAATGTCCTTGCTGGTGAGATCCATGAGCATGAGGTGATTGTCCGTGCCGCCGGACACGAGATCATAGCCCGCGTCCATGAGGGTCTTGGCCAGGGCGGCGCTGTTGTTGATCACCTGCTGCTGATAGACCTTGAAGCGGGGATGCAGGGCCTCGCCGAAGGCCACGGCCTTGGCGGCGATGATGTGCATGAGCGGCCCGCCCTGAATGCCGGGGAAAATCTGGCTGTTCAGGGATTTGGCACGGCTTTCGTCCGAAAGGATCATGCCGCCGCGCGGCCCGCGCAGGGTCTTGTGCGTGGTGGTGGTGGTGATGTGGGCATGCGGAATGGGATTGGGATGCAGACCCGCCGCCACCAGACCGGCAATGTGGGCCATGTCCACGAGCAGAACGGCCCCCACCTCGTCGGCAATGGCCCGGAAGCGGGCAAAGTCGATGGTGCGGGGGTAGGCGCTGGCCCCGGCCATGATGGCCGCCGGCTTGTGTTCGCGGGCCAGGGCGGCCACTTCGTCATAATCGATGCGTCCGGTTTCCTTCTGCACGCCGTAGGCCACAAAGGTGAAGAGCCTGCCGGAGAAATTGACCGGGCTGCCGTGGGTGAGGTGCCCGCCGTGGGACAGGTTCATGCCCAGGATGGTGGCGCCGGGTTCCAGACACGAGAAATAGGCGGCCATATTGGCCTGCGAACCGGAATGGGGCTGCACGTTGACGTATTCGCAGCCGAAGAGCTGCTTGGCCCTGTCCTGGGCGAGGCGCTCGACCATATCCACATATTCGCAGCCGCCGTAATAGCGCTTGCCGGGATAGCCCTCCGCATACTTGTGGGTGAGCACCGTGCCCTGGGCTTCGCGCACGGCGGCGGATACGAAGTTTTCGGAGGCGATGAGTTCCAGTTTGCTCATCTGGCGATTGGATTCAAGGACAATGGCCTGAGACAGTTCGGGGTCTTGCAGCAGAATGTGATCCATTTCTCGGTCCTCTGGGCTGGCGCCTGCGGTTTTCCCCCGAAAACGGGGCTGCCCGGCCAAGCGCGCACGGGTTACGGCAGAATGAAAATGCGCCTTGCGGGCTAGTCAGTCCACTTTTTGAGGATGATGCTCGCGTTGGTGCCGCCAAAACCGAAGGAGTTGCACATGGCGTACTCACAGGCGACCTTTTCGGAACCATCGGCCAGATAGTCCAGATCGCATTCGGGATCCGGTTCCACAAGGTTGATGGTGCCGGGCAGCATCTCGTGGTAGAGGGCAAGGGCGGTAAAGACGGACTCGATGCCGCCGGACGCCCCCAGAAGATGCCCGGTCATGGATTTGGTCGCGGAAATCTTGATCTTCTTGGCATGACTGCCGAAAACTTCCTTGACGGCCCTGTTTTCGGCCCGGTCGCCCAGCAGGGTGGAGGTGGCATGGGCATTGATGTGGCCGATGGCCTCGGGCGCAAGGCCCGCATCGCGCAGGGCATTGCGCATGACGCGGATCATGCCGCTGCCGTCCTCGCGGGGGGCGGTCATGTGATAGGCGTCGTCCGATGCGCCATAGCCCACCAGCTCGGCATAAATGCGCGCCCCGCGCGCTCTGGCGGAGTCCAGCGTTTCCAGCAGGAGCAGGCCCGCCCCCTCGCCGATGACGAAGCCGTCACGATCCTTGTCAAAGGGACGCGAGGCCCGGGCGGGATCGTCATTGAAGTGGGTGGAGAGCGCCTTGAGCGCCGTGAAGCCCGCCACGCCCAGGGGCGTGATGGTCGCTTCCACGCCGCCGGTGATGGCGGCGGTGATGCGCCCGAGCAAAATTTCGCTGTAGGCCGTGCCGATGCCGTGAATGGCCGAGGCACAGGCCGTGGTGGTCACGATGTTCGGCCCCATGGCGCCGGTGAACATGGCGATCTGTCCCGGCCCCATGTTGGAGATGAGCATGGGAATGAGGAAGGGAGAAACCTTGGAGGGGCCGCTCTGCAGGAGCTTGGCGTGATAGGTTTCAATGGTCTGCAAGCCCCCGAGTCCCACGCCCAGAATGACGCCCACATCGTAGGCATTGTCCTCGGTGATGCGGAAGTCGGCGTCCCGCATCAGCATTTGCGCCGCAGCCACGGCAAACTGCGTGAAGCGATCCATGCGCCGGGCCTGCTTGGCGGGAATGACATCCTCGGGGACAAAATCCTTCACTTCGCCCGCGATGCGCGAATCATAGGCCGAGCAGTCGAAATGGGTAATGGGACCCAGGCCGGATTCGCCCGCAACAAGGCGTTTCCAGGTGGTCTCGATATCGTTGGCGAGGGGAGTCAGTCCCGACAGACCGGTAATGACGACGCGGGGGCGGCTCATGTATGCTCCTTCTTGCAGCCCGGCAGGGCGTTGGCCGATCAAGGGCGCGCGGGCAACGAGCCTTGCGGCCCGCAGCCCGCGAATGGCAGGACGAATTAGCCCTGCTTGCTTTCGATATAGCTGATGGCGTCCTGCACCTTCAGGATCTTCTGGGCATCTTCATCGGCGATTTCAATGTCGAACTCTTCTTCCATGGCCATGATCAGTTCGGTCAGATCAAGGGAGTCAGCGCCCAGATCTTCCACGAAGGAGGCTTCGGGCTTCACGTCGTCGGCATTGGCTCCGAGCTGATCCACAATGATTTTTTTCACCTTCTCAGCGACATCAGACATGGTTTCCTCCAAATTGAGTGGTTTTTGCATAGGGGAAGCGGCCATAACGCCGCTTGTCAGCGTGCTGCTAGCAGTACATGCCGCCGTTGACGCCCAGCACCTGACCGGTGATGTAGGCGGCCTTGTCCGAGACAAGGAAGGAAACGGCATCCGCGATTTCCTGTGCCGTTCCCATGCGTTTGAGCGGTATGGCTTCGGCATAGGCAGCACGCACGTCATCGGCAAGCCCGGCGGTCATGTCCGTTTCGATGAAGCCCGGCGCCACGGCATTGACCGTGATGTTGCGGGCCGCCAGTTCCTTGGCGCAGGATTTGGTCAGGCCCAGCAGCCCGGCCTTGGCGGCCGCGTAGTTGATCTGGCCGGCGTTGCCCATCTGGCCGACGACGGAAGAAATGTTCACAATGCGGCCATAACGGTTTTTGCTCATGATTTTCGCGGCTTCCCGGGTACAGAGGAAGGCGCCGCGCAGATTGATGGTCAGCACGCGGTCAAAGTCCTCATCCTTCATGCGCACCAGAAAGCCGTCCTTGGTGATGCCCGCATTGTTGACCAGCGCCGCCAGCCGCACCTTGTCCTTGACCTGCTCGGCAAAAAAGGCGCTCACGGCTTCGCCGTCGCCCACGTTGAGGGCCTCAGCCCGGGCGCTGCCGCCTTCCCGGACAATGGCGTCCACCGTTTCCTGCGCCTCCTCGGGCCGGCTCACATAGGTCAGCAGAACCTGAAATCCGTCCCGGGCCAGAGTGAGGGCAATGGCACGGCCAATGCCGCGCGAACCGCCGGTAACCAGTGCCGTCGGGACGCTGGGGGAAAGTGCGCTCATGCGGATACCTCGTGAAAAAATTTTTTCGAGTCTACACAAAAGGGACGACAAAGGCAATGTGCTGCGGAGGAAGCACCCTGTTCGCGGCGAGCGCGCGGGCATGGGCCTCGCGGCTCGGCTGTCTCTGCCGTCCGGTCGTGGCCGGGGGACGGACAGGGTGCGACAGGGCAGGCGACGGCGCAGACCGTGGCCCGCGACGCCGTTAAAAGCGCAGCAGTGCGGCCCCGACCGTCAGACCGCCCCCGAAGGCCGTCATCAGGACGCGCATGCCCGGCTCAAGGCGGCCTTGCGCGCGGGCTTCGGCCAGAGCCAGGGGCACGGAGGCCGATGAGGTATTGCCATAGCGATCCACGTTGGTGAAGACCTTTTCGGGGGCAACGTCCAGACGGCTGCCCACGGCCTCGATGATGCGCAAATTGGCCTGATGGGGCACAAAGAGATCCACATCCTTGATGCCCATTCCGTTGCGTTGGAGAATTTCCTCACAGATGCCGGACATCTGGCGGACAGCGTGGCGGTAGACTTCGCGGCCCTGCATGTGGATGAAAAAGTCGCTGCCCACGGTGTCGCCCTGCTTGTACTGGGTGGCGGTGCCGCCCCCGACCACGATGAGATTGTTGAGGCTGCCGTCGCTCTTGCACAGCACATCCTCCAGCGCGGCCAGGGAGGGGCGTTCGTCGGCCGTGAGCACGCAGGCTCCGGCGCCGTCGCCGAAGAGGACGCAGGTGCTGCGATCCGTCCAGTCGGAGCGGCGGGTGAGGGCTTCGGTGCAGACAAAGAGAATCTTGGCGGCGGGATCCTGGGCCAGGATGCTGCGGCAGAGGGAAAGACCATAGAGAAAGCCTGAGCAGGCGGCGCTCACGTCAAAGGCCATGACCGCGCCGGCGCCCAGCTTGCCGCTGATGATGCAGGCTACCGAGGGGCAGAGACTGTCCGGCGTGCAGGTGGCGGCAATGATGTGCGTCAGGGCGGAGGCTTTGATCCCCGCTTCGTCAAGGGCCTTGAGCGCGGCCTTGCAGCCCAGATCCGACGCGTTTTCGGTCGCGGCCAGCCGCCGCCTTTCCTTGATGCCCGTGCGGGTGGTGATCCACTCGTCGCTGGTATCGACCATCTTGGCCAGATCGTCATTGGTCAGCACCTGAGACGGCACATGACTGCTCAGGGACAGGAGGTTGCAGCGTGCATTCATAGAGAAAACTCGTGGAGTGGGTTAGATGGCGCGAGAGAAGCGCGTCAGCTCCTCGTTGGCAAGTATGGTTTCCGCAAGACGGGTATTGGTGCTCTTGCGGACAAAGTTGCCGCTCATCTTGATGGCATTCATCATGGCGCGGGAATTGGAGCGCCCGTGACAGACGATGGCCAGGCCCTGCAGGCCCAGGAGCGGCGCGCCGCCATATTCGGCATAATCGATGGTGGTGGCGAATTTTTTGAAAGCGCCCTTGGCCAGCATCCCCCCCAGAGCGGGCAGAAGGCCGGAGGTAAAGACGCGCTTGAGCATACGAACCAGCGAGCTGGCAAGGCCTTCACTCATCTTGACGACCACATTGCCCACAAATCCGTCGCACACCACCACATCCACATCGCCGGTAAAGATGTCGCGGCCTTCGGCATTGCCGATGAAGTTCAGGTTCTGGGCCAGCTTGAGCAGCTCGTACGCCTCCTTGACCTGGCTGTTGCCCTTGCCTTCCTCCTCGCCGATGCTGAGCAGGCTGACGCGCGGCGAGGCATAGTTCAGGAGGTCGCGGGCAAAGGCGTCGCCCATGAGGCCGAACTGAAAGAGATGGTAGGGGCGGCAGTCCACGTTGGCGCCGGCGTCCAGCACCACCACCGGATTCTTTTCCGTGGGCAGGAGGGCGGCCAGGGCCGGACGCTCCACGCCGGGCAGCCGGCCCATGATGAACATGCCGCAGGCCACCGTCGCGCCGGAATGCCCCGCGCTGACCACGCTCTGGGCCGCACCTTCCTTGACGAGGCGGCAGGCCACCTGAATGGAGGCGTTTTTCTTGCGCCGGAGAATGTCCGACGGCTTTTCGTTCATGTGAACCACATCATCGGCGTGAACAATGTCAAACTGCACATTGGCAAGATCGAGCTTGTCCAGTTCCGCTTCGATCTTGGGCGTATCGCCCACCAGCAGAACATGCAGATCGTGAAGCCGGGCAGCCTCGATGGCGCCCGGCACCACCACGGAAGGCCCAAAATCGCCTCCCATGGCATCCACGGCTATGATGGGGCGTGTGTCCATTATTCCGCGTCGTTCTTGGCAACCACCTGACGGCCCTTGTAGGTGCCGCAATTGGGGCAGACGCTGTGGGGAACCGTCGGTTCGCCGCAGGAGCAATAGATGACGGCGGGCACGGCCACGCGGTCGTGGGAGCGGCGCATGCCCTTGCGGGAACGGGATTTCTTGTTTTGCTGGACGGCCATGATCTTCTCCTTCTCCGCCGGAGCGGAAAATGTTATCGGTCATTATGAGGATGGATTGCGCTCAAGGGCTGTAACCCTAGCCTCTTTTTTTGCATCTGTCCAATTATTTTTTCAGGGTCAGACCGCGCAAAACCGCCAGACGGGGATCGCCCTCGTCCCGCGCACAGGCGCAGCCGCCTTCATTGAGGTTGGCCCCGCACTGCGGGCACAGGCCCTTGCAGTCCTCGGCGCAGAGTGGATTCATGGGCAGGGCCAGCACGAATTCTTCCCAGCAGAGGGCCGCCGTATCCAGCAGGGGCACGCCCTTGTCCAGAACGATATGGCTGTCGCCCGGCTGTCCGCCGTCGTCGCCGGTCGTGGCCTCGGGAACATCCTCAAATTCCTCGAAGCGGCTGTCGATGGTCACGGCCACATCCTCGGCGCAGCGGTTGCAGGGCACGACCACCTCGCCGCGCAGTTCTCCCCGCACCAGCCAGCCGTCTTCCAGCGGCATGATGCGCAGCTCGGCGCGCAAGGGGGCGGTCACGCGGCAATCCATCTGAAATTCCCGCAGGTTCGCCGCCCAGAGGCGGGCATCATCAACGACGATATTTCTGCCTTCCGGGGGCAGATCATTGAGGGGGAGGAGAAAGGTGTTTTGCATGTTCATCTCGCGATTGCGTACATACTCAGGCCGGCCCCGCATGTCAAGGCGACTCAGGCTGTGAAGGCAAGGCAGGCCGCCAGACCAACGAAAACCAGTCCGGCCAGCCGGTGCATGATCATCTGCGCCTTCGGGCTGTCGTTGAAGCGGCGGGCCAGCCGCCCGCTCAGCAGGGCCGTCAGGCCGAACACCAGACAGGTCGCCAGCAGAAACAGCAGGCCCAGCTGAATGACCTGCGCGGCCATGCTGCCGCGTTCAGGGGAGCAGAACTGCGGCAGAAAGGCAAGGAAAAACAGGGAGACCTTGGGATTGGTGACGTTCATGAACAGACCGCGCCGGTACAGGGCCGCATAGCCGATGAAATTGCCCTGTTCGCCCAGGGCCAGCATGGCCCCGGCCCGGAAGGACAGCCAGGCCAGATAGAGCAGATAGACGGCTCCGGCGATCTTGAGCAGCAGAAAGGCCGTGGGCGAGTGCTGAAAAAAGGCGGCCACGCCGAGGGCCACCAGCGAGGTATGCACAAAGAGGCCGCTCATGAGGCCAAGGGTGGTGGCAAGGCCCGCCCGCGCCCCATAAAGGGCCGATTGCGTGAGAACAAAAAGGATGTCCGGGCCGGGAGTCACGGCCAGACCGGCGGCAATGACAAAGAAGGTGAGGGCGGTTTGCAGGCTGATCATAGGTCGGCGGATTGCAGAAGAAGATGTTTGCGGGCGCGCGGCGTCCGTTTGACAAGCGCCTCAAGGCGCAGGGCCTCGGACAGGCTGGTGCAGGTGCGGCTGGCTTCCAGACGGACGGGCCGCCGCGAGCGGGTGTAGCGCGCCCCGCCGGATCGCAGTCCGTTGTGCTGGGCCAGACGGCGTTCCATGTCCGTCGTCACGCCGCAGTACAGGCTGTCGTCGGCGCAACGCACAAGATAGACCTGCCAGCTTTGCGGCGTCACAGCAGCTTGCCTCCCGCCAGCCAATAGACCAGCAACAGGCAGACCAGCCAGTTGGCAATGCGCCAGTACCACGGATTGGTGGGCTGGCGGTTCAGGGTGCGGCGCACCTGCAGCAGGGCGCCCAGCACCGCGCCGATGCACCAGAAGACCACAAAGCCGATGGCCGCCAGCAGGCCCAGGCTGAACAGGCAGCCCAGAAAGAGACCGAAGGTGATGGCCGGGGCAAGGCAACCGTCGGCATTGCCCGGCCCGAAACCGACTTGCCGGAAGTGGATGAAGCGCACGCTTTGGGCCGCGTGCCGCCCGCGAGCGTCATCGCCGTGCCGTCCGTCGCCGTATGTGGGCGCATCGTGCAGGATTTCGGGATCATGGACAGGCGTCTGCCGGGGGGCATCCGCATCAGGCCGGGGATCGGTCGGGGTCATGCAATTCTCCTTGCTGCCACTGCCGGACAAGGCGGGCGACGGCCTGTCCCAGGGTGGCGGCGCGTGTGGATGGGGTATAGGGAGTGATGTGCGGCCTGTCGTCCATGTCGGCCAGCTTGACGCCGCGCCGCACGGGAGTTTTGTCGCGCAGCAGGCCGCGCAGCATGCCCGTCATGGGCGCGGGCAGGGCCAGCGTATCCGTGGCGGTATGCAAAAAGCCCACAGGCTGACCGCGTTCATACCGGTCGCCCAACCGGGCGGCGGTTCGAAACAGGCCGTCCCCGGGCGCGTAGAGATGCCGCCGGTCGGCTTGTCCGTCCGCTGGCCGTTGCGGTGCGAGGGCCTGCCCGCTGGACAGGATCCGCCCGCACAGATCGGGATGGGTCTCCATGACAAGATGGGCGTCGCATCCCGCCGTAAATCCGGGGCCGAGGGCCAGCACCAGCGCGGCCAGTTCGCGTCCGAGCGGGGCCGGACGCTTGCGCAGGGTGGCTTCGATGAAGATATCCGGTCGCAGGACGGCCAGGCTTTCCGTTTCGGGGCAGGTCAATACGGGAATCTCGTCATTGCGCCAGCAGGCCGAACAGCCCTGCGGGCCGGGCAGGTGACGCGCCGTCAGCCCCTGAACGCGCCACACGCCCTCATGGACGGCCTCGGAAAAGCTGACGCCCCGGCGCACGGCCGTGGGCCGGGCGCGTTCCTGCAGGGCCAGCAGGCGAAAGCCCGCCGCCTTCAGCCGCAGGGCAATGCCCGTGGCCATTTCCCCTGCGCCGCGTACAAGTATTCTGGGCTGTTGCGTCATGTGAAAAAGCGTTTTCGATTCCGATGCCGGCGGGAAGGTGCCGCGCCCCCCTTGTGAAAGACGCCGCCATGCTTATATGCTGGCGGTGGGCATCATCTTGCCCGCAAAGGAGTATTAGCATGAAAGGGAAAATCCGCAAATATGTCTGCAGGGCCTGCGCGGCGGCGCTGGCGGTCGGGCTGTTGCTGGCGGGGGCGGAGCCTGTGCGGGCCGCCTCGGTGGAGGACACGCTCAATCAGGCCTGGACGGCCTTCAACATCGGTCAGTATGCCAAAACCCTGCGGCTGATCCAGCCTCTGGCCTCGGAGGGCAACCCCCGGGCGCAGGTCATGCTGGGGCGTTGCTACGAAAGCGGTCTGGGCGTCGAGCAGAACATGGAAACGGCCCTGCAATGGTACGCGCTGGCCGCTGAGCAGAACGATCTGGAGGCGCAGCTCCTGCTGGCCTACGCCTATCAGTCGGGCATCGGCGTGCCGCAGGACGGGGCCAAGGCCCTGCACTGGATGCGGCGGGCGGCTGACGGCGGTCTGCCGGAAGCGGCCTATGCCCTGTCGCAGTATTACGCCAAGGGCCGCTTTGTGGAAAAGAATCCGCAGACCGCTTTCGACTGGGCGCTCAAGGCCGCGCAGGCCGGTTACGGGCAGGCCATGCTGTATGTGGGGGCCTGCTACGAGCACGGCGTGGGCGTGAGCGAGGATCCCGCCCAGTCCGCGCAATGGTACGACAAGGCGCGCGGTATGGGCCTTGAGCCGGACGGACGCATTTTCAACGAGGTTCGGGAATATACCATGCCCGCCGGGGAGCAGGGGGGCTGGTAGCCCGCTTGTGCCGTGAAGGCGCATCTCATGAGAAGGGGGAGGAACTTTCTGCGGTTCCTCCCCCTTTGCTATCCAAAGCCGTCAACCGACGCCGTCAGTCGGGGCATGCTGGCCTGCCGGGCGGGCGTTCAGGCGCGCCGTTTGCCCAGCGCAAGATTCATGAGCACGCAGGCCAGGGCGATGATGCACATGACCGGGAAGGTCGTGCCGAGGAAGATGCTCGTGGAGAGCAGCAGGCGATAGACGATGAAGCCCGCCAGCCAGAGCAGGAGATTGGGCACGTTGAGGCTTTGCCCGATGTCCCGCCGCCGGAAAAGGAAGAAGTCCACGAGCAGGATGGCAAAGAGCGGCGCAAAGACCGAACCGATGAAGTAGAGAAAGTCCTCATAGCTGCTCAGGGGCACGAAGAGGGCCACCAGCGTGCCCAGCGCGCAGACGCAGACCCCCACACGGCGTTCGTTGATCCCGGGCAGGATATTGGCCGCGCTGACCCCGGAAGAGTGCGCGTCCAGAAAGGTATTGGTCACCGTGGAAAAGGCCACGATGAAGAGACCGGCCAGCCCGAGACCCGCGCCGAGCAGCATTTCGCTGATTTCTGAGGTGCCGGCCAGCAGGGCCGCGCCGAGGCCGATGGAAAACATGAGCATGCTGCCCAGAAAATAGCCCGTGACGCCGATGATGGTGCCGCTGACCGGCTTTTTGAGAATGCGGGAATAGTCTGAGATGAGCGGCAGCCACGAAAGGCACATGGTTACGCTCAGTTCCACGCCGCTGCCGAAGCTGATGCCTTCTCCGCCCCCGCCGGTCGTGGGCACGGGCGAGCTGATGACCTGCCAGGCCAGGGCCATGAAGCAGAGAAAGAGGGCTGCCACCACAACGGTGTGAATACGGAAAATGGCCTGCAGGCCGCGCGAAATCCAGATGAGGATCAGGCCGCCGATGAAAAGGCACCACAAGCGTTCATTCTCGAAGCCCAGCAGCACCCGGCTGATGCCGTCAATGGCCTTGGAGCCGCAAATGATCATCACCGCCGTCCAGCCCAGCAGCTGCACCATGTTGAGGACGGAAAAGACATAGGAGCCGTAGCGGCCGAAGGAAATGCGGAAGGAGGCCGTGGCCGAAAGACCGCTGCAGGCGCCGATCAGGCCGGCCAGCGTCAGGATGGAGGCGCCGATGACATGGCCGAGCAGAATGCTTTTCAGCCCCTGTTCCAGCCCCAGGGGGGCGAGCAGGGTGCCGGTGACGATTTCGGCGATGGAAATGGAGGCGCCGAACCAGAGAATGAAATGATTGAGGGTGCTGAACTGGCGTTCCGTGTTCTCCAATGGATGCTCCTTTGTGGGGATGCGGTGGCATCGGCCTGTCTTGCCCGCCGGGCCGACGAAAAAAGGGGCGGGTATGGCCCATGAATAGGCAGAGAAACGGGGCTTGTCACCCCTTTTTTTGCGGATGAAGGAAACTTTTTTGCGGATGCCCCGCCTTGAGCGATGACGGTGGGCGAAACGTCCGCATGCGGCCCGGACAGGGGGAGTGCGCACAAAAAAAGGCGGGGTTTCCCCCGCCGGACGGTTTCGGCTCGCGCCGGGTCTAGACGTTCAGGTTCAGGCCGGTCAGCAGGCTCAGGCCGCTCGAGCCGGAATAGGTGCCGAAGCTGCTGGCGGACTGGCTGGAAAACCAGGATGTGGCAATGGTTTCCATCTGCAGGCGGGTGCGCATGGCCGAAGGATTGATCTGCAGGGCGGCCCGGGCGTCCTCGATGCCCGACAGGGCCTGCACCTGCGCATACTGCTTGCTCAGTTCCGCATTGTTCTCGAAAAGTTGCCGCAGCTTGTCGGCATCGGGGTGGGCGCTGTTGATGGTGACGCTGCCGTCGCTTTCCACCTGCAGGGAAAAGGTGATGTCCGGATCGATGCCCACATCGGCAAGGCCGTCATACAGGGCCTTGCCCGTTTCGCTCTGCTGGCTGAGCACTTCCTGAATCCCGGCCGTGTCGTCGGCGGACAGGGCGACGGTCATGCCGCCCCCGGCGGGCAGGGCAAGGGACACATCGGCGCGGTCGATGCCTGCCTCTTCCAGCTTGGCCGCAAGCAGATCCTGCAGTTCCTCATGCTGCCGCAGCCAGCTGTTGATGTCATAAGCCTGCGGATGATCCCCGTCGGCCACGAGATTGCCCGCATCGTCAAAGACCAGCGTGAGATCGTCCAGATTGACGTTGATGCCCTCGAGGCCCGCGCGCAATTCGTTCACGAGTTCCGCCTGTTCGTCGAGCAGGGCCTGAAGATCGTTGGCGGAACCGCTGAGCAGATTCAATGTGCCGTTGGAGGATACGGAGAAGGTCAGTTCTTCCGTCAGCTCGATGCCGGCATCCTGCAGGCGCTGCAGGAGCGTCTGCGCCAGTTCGGGATGCTCGTCCAGATAGCCTTGCGCCTTGGCGGCATCCGTTTCCGTGGCGCCGGCGGCGGTCAGGGTGCCGTCAGGAGCGAGGGTGAAGGTCAGGCCGGACAGATCGCCGATGGAGGATTCTTCCAGCGCCTTCTTGAGGGAATCGTCAAACTGCTTTTCAAGCTGCTGCTGATACTTGGTGATCTGGCTGAAGGTCACCCGGCTGTCCTCGGAAAGTCCCATGGCCTGCATGGCGTATTGCACCAGCTCGACCATGCCCGCAATCTGGCTGGTCATGTCCGCATTGTAGGCGTTGAGGCTGCTGAGGCTGTTTTGGCCGCCGCCTGTGCCGGAGGCGGAATGGCTCTGCAGGGCCTGCCACTGGTAACTGCTGCCGGTATAGAGGCCGAGGCCGGAAATGCTCATGGGGGAAACTCCTGCAATTTTTGCCGCCCGAAACGGCGGCGGCGGATCGCCGATGCCGCCTGCAATACCTGTGCCGGGGAACTCTTTGCCGCCGGGGGGAGGGCGGCATGGACAGGGGAGGGGAAATGGGCTATGTTGGCTGCCTATGGTGTTGCATTCGGAACATGTGGAAACGGTGGATTTTGACGACCCCGTGCTGGCGGCGGCGCTGTTCGGCCCGCAGAACCTGCATCTCGATCTGCTGGCCGAGGCCAGCGGCGCACGGCTGGGCAGTCGCGGTTCCCATCTCTGGGTGGACGCGCCCGACGGGCAGGTGCGGCAGCGGGTCTGCAATGTGCTCATCCAGCTGTACGCGCTGCTGCGCGAGGGCGTGGACATCAGCCGGCAGGACGTGCTGCGCAGCTATGCCATGCTGAGCGGCGATCCGGGCCTTGATCTGCGGCAGGTGTTCCGCGAGGCCGTCTTTGTCAATACGCCGCGCAAGAGCGTGGCGGCCCGCAACACGGCCCAGAAGCGTTATCTGGATGTCCTGCGCCGCCATGAGCTGGTCTTTGCCGTCGGCCCGGCGGGCACGGGCAAGACCTATCTGGCCGTGGCCATGGCCCTTTCCCTCCTGCAGCAGCACAAGGTCAAGCGCATTGTCCTTACCCGTCCGGCCGTGGAGGCCGGGGAGCGTCTGGGTTTCCTGCCCGGCGATCTGGCGGAAAAGGTCAATCCCTATCTGCGTCCCCTCTACGACGCCCTGCATGACATGATGCCGCAGCCCAGGGTGGCGTCCATGCTGGAAACCGGCATTATCGAGGTTGCGCCGCTGGCTTTCATGCGCGGCCGGACGCTCAATGACGCCTTCATCATTCTGGACGAAGCCCAGAATACCACGCATGAGCAGATGAAGATGTTTCTGACCCGCATGGGTTTCGGTTCGCGGGTGGTCGTCACCGGCGACACCACGCAAATCGATCTGCCTGCCCGGGACGCGACCCCCCACGGACGTTCCGGCCTGGTGCATGCCCTGCAGGTGCTGCACGATGTTCCTGGGCTTGCCGTACATGCCTTCAGCAAGGCTGACGTGGTGCGGCATCCTCTGGTGGGGGCAATTGTGAGCGCTTATGACGACGCCGAAAAAAGCTGTTCGCCCCTCTAGCTTCTCCGCGCTTGTCCGCACCATCCGCGCCCGGCATCATTGCGGGCAGGGGCTGCTTGTGCTGGTGGGGGCGCTTTTTCTCCTGTCGCTGCTGGCCGGGGCCAACTTCGAGGGGGGCCGCCATTTCTATGTGGCCGGCCAGGTGGCCGATCATGATGTGGTGGCCGACCGCGACATGCAGGTGGAGGACTCGCAGGCGACCGCCGCCCGGCGCAAGCAGGTGCTCATGCTGCAGCCGCCGGTGTACGATCTCAGCCTCGAACCGCTGACCCATTTTCAGAGCCTTGTGCTGGCCGTGATCAGGGAACTGTCGGGAGAGGGGGGCGTTCGCCCGCCGGAAACCCCGGATGCGCCGCCCTCAGCCGAACGGGTGCTGCAGCGGCTGACCGCCGAAATGTCGCCGGGCGTGGCCGAGGATATCCTGCAGCAGCTGGCTCAGCCCGAAGTGCAGGCCTATCTGCTCAAGACGCTGGTGCCGCTTGCCAGCAGCCGCCTGACCGAGGGGCTTGTCAGCGATATTCGTGTGGCGCGGGTAGGACGGGCCGGGGCCATCATCCACAATCTGGACAACGGTTCGGAACTCCTGCGCCCGGATGTGACCAGCCTGCCGGACGTGCAGTCCTTTCTGGCGGAAGTCTCGTCGCTCATGCAGCGGGAAAAGAGCCTGAGCGCCCATGCCCGCCGCGCCCTGAGCGCCTTTCTGGCGGCCACCCTGCCCCCGACCCTGACCCTCAACCGCGAGGCCACGCAGAAGCGCGGCAATGCGGTGGCCGAAAATGTGGAGCCGGTTTTCTACCAGATACAGAAGGGCGAGCTTATCGTCCGCAAGGGCGCGCGCGTCAGCCGCGAACAGCAGATCAAGATTCAGGCCCTCTATGATCAGGCCACCGAAGGCATGCACTGGAGCGTGGCCGGCGGGGCCTTTCTCTTTTCCCTCATTCTGGCCATCGGCTTTTTCATGGCCCCCAGCGGCAAGCCGGGCACGCCCCTGCGCTGCAAGGACATGCTGCTCATTTCGCTCGTTCTCCTGATCTTCGGCATCGGGGCCAAGGCCTTCTATGGCCTGAGCCTCGTGGTGAGCGATCTCAATCATCTCACGGCCTTTGCCGTGGCCTATCCCGTGGCCGGGGCCGTGGGGCTGGTGGCCATGGTCTTTGCCGCCCGGCGCTACTGCACCATGGGGCTTCTGCTCTGCCTTTTCGTGACCCTCATGTTCCAGCAGGGCTATCAAATCTTCCTGTTTCATTTCCTCGGCGGCATGCTGGCCACCTGGCTCGTGACCAGCGCCCAGAACCGGCAGGACGTGGTCTGGAGCATCATCCCCCTGACCATCGGTCAGGCCATCATCTGTCTGGGCCTGCTGCTTTCCTCCAGTGTGCCGCTGGATCTTTATCCGGCCCATGCCGTGGCCGTACTTGTCAACAGCATGGTGTCGCTCATCCTGCTCTTTGCCCTGAGTCCGGTGCTGGAGCTGACCTTCAGCTACAGTACGCGCTTCCGCCTCATGGAACTCATGAGTCTTGAGCATCCGCTCATGCAGGAACTCATGGTCACCATTCCCGGCACCTATCACCATTCGCTGGTGGTGGCCAACATGGTGGAGGCCGGGGCCAAGGCCATCGGCGCCAACAGCCTCTTGTGCAAGGTGGCGGCCCTCTACCATGATGCGGGCAAGATCGCCTATCCCGAATACTTCATCGAAAACCAGTTCGGCGGCCCCAACAAGCACGACAAGCTCGCGCCGTCCATGAGCGCGCTCATCCTCATCTCCCACGTCAAGAAGGGGACGGAACTGGCCGAACGCTACAACCTGGGACAGGAAATCATCGACATCATCCGCCAGCATCACGGTACGCGCATCATCCGCTACTTCTATCAGAAGGCCATCAATCTGGGCGAAAAGCCCCGCGAGTCCGACTTCTGCTATCCCGGGCCGCGCCCCCAAACCAAGGAAGCCGCCATTCTCATGCTGGCCGATTCGGTGGAGGCCTCCAGCCGCACCCTGACCGATCCCACGCCCGCGCGTATCCGCTCGCATATCGACACCATCATCAAGGGCATCTTTTCCGAGGGCCAGCTGGACGAATCCGAGCTGACCTTCAAGGATCTGCATTTCCTGAGCGAGAACTTCCAGCGCATCCTGACCGGCATCTTCCACCAGCGCATCGTCTACCCCGACGACAAGCTCAAGGGCGGTGCGGCGGCCAAGGCCGAGAACAGGCCGGAAAGCCGGACTGAAGCGCGGGTTCAGCCGCAGGCCGCGCCCCGTCCTGCGGCGGCCACGGTGCCCGCGCCGCCGCCTCCGTCCGCCGCCTTTGGGGCCGGGGGCCTCTACGGCACGGATATGCCCGGCCCCGCGCACACGGCGGAACGGGCGGGCAGCGAATCCGCGCCCCGGGGGCCGGAGAGCGGGAGCGCGCCGCGCTAGGAGCGGGACGCACTGGCCAACTGCCGCAAAGCCGTTTTGGCCGCATGCGTTGTTGCCGGGAAAGGTCGGATCCGAAGTCTGCCGATGCCGCTTCGACCGGTTTTTCCGTCGCCTTGCCCGGCGAAAGGTTCAGGTTTTCGCGGGCGGCGCGCGGATGCCTTCTGGCCCTGACGGCGGCCGGCAGGCCGGAGGAAAACCATGACTGTGGAAATCATTGCGCATACCCCCGCCCACGCCTGGCTGTGCGAGCCGGATGTGCGGCAGGTGCGGCGGATGCTGGAGCGCATGCGGCGGGAAATCGAGGCCTGCGGCCATGCCCTGCCGTCGGTGGTTCTGCATCTGGTGGACGACGGCGGCATGGCGCGGGCCAATGCCCGCCATCTGGGCTGCATCGGGCCGACCAATGTGCTGTCCTTTCCGGGGGACGCCTCCCTGCCCGGGCAGCTTCTGCTTTCCCTGCCCACCTGGCGGCGGGAATGTCTGATCTATGGGCAGGATGGCACGGAACATCTGCTGCGCCTGCTGGCGCACGGCATGGCCCATCTGGCCGGGCTGGATCATGGGCCGGACATGGACGCACTGTCCGCGCGCTGCCTGCAGGCCGCCTGCGCGGCTTCGGGATAGGGCGGCACCGCGTCCCTGCGGTCGGAGCGCGCAAGGGGCGCGTCCTTCCCGGCGGTCGCGGCGGGGGGTCAGTTTTTCGTTTCGTCCGTCGTCCGCGCCGCCGCAAGGGCCGCGCAATGCAGGTCGCGCAGATGCCGCGCCGAGTCCGGGCCGCGATTGCGCCATTCGTCCGGCAGACGTACGGCGCGCAGGATGGTCAGTTCCCGTTCCGCCCGCACGCTGAAGGGGGAGCGGCTGTCGGCATCGGTCAGCCGCCAGAAGGGGCGGCTCAGGCCGCGTCGGTCCACCCGCCAGAGCAGATCCCGCCGCGTGCCCGTGCGCAGCTCGTCATAGCGGCCCGCGCGCATGTGGTCGGCGCAGGCCGTTTCTGCGGCCTTGCCATGCAGGCTCGAGAGGGCCAGCCGCTCGCACAGCGCCCGGGCCAGCGGCACGCCAAGGGCGTCATGCCCGTAATGGTGCGGCCAGCTGTCCGGCGGGGTGCGCAATTTGCCGAGATCGTGACAGAGCGCCATCCAGACGGCAAGGGCATCCCCGGCGCAGCGATCCATGACCTCGCAGGTGTGATCCAGCACGGAATTGTTGCCATGCCAGCGGGGCGGCCCGGCGGGGATGCGCGCGGCCTCGGCCAGTTCGGCAAACCACGGCCGCAGGCAGTTGCCTTCCGCCAGCACGCGCAGAAAGCGGCCGGGCACAGGCCCGGCCAGCGCCTTGAGCAGCTCCCTGCCCACCCGCTCGGCAGGCAGGGCGGCCAGTGCCGCCGCCTCCTGCCGGCTCAGCTGTTCCCAGGCCTCGGGTGCAAGTCGCCAGTCCGGCCAGCAGGCGGCAAAGCGCGCCAGCCGGAAGATCCGGCCGGGGTCATCGGCCAGCGCCGACGGGGAGGCCGGACGCAGGACATGATTCCGCAGATCGTCCACGGCCTGCGGATGGGCGTGGAGGCGGCCCGCCGCATCCAGGGCCAGAGCGTTGACGGTGAGATCGCGGTGGTGCAGATCTTCCTGAATGGTTGCGCCGCGCAGGGGCATGAACTCGCGGCCCTGACGCAGGCAGACCTGAACGGCGCCCACGGCGCAGGCATCGGGGTATTCCCGCAGGAAATCGTCCCGGGTTCCTTCAAAGGCATAATCCCATTCACGGGGCAGGCGGCCCAGCAGCAGGTCGCGCACCGCGCCCCCCACAAGATAGATGTTCATGGACGTACTATGACAGAAGTTCATGCCGAATGCATCCTCCCTGTCCACGGGAGGACTGAGGGTGGAGTGCTGGCGGCAGCCCCCCTGACGGACAGCGCGGGCTGCCCCTTTGTCTGGCGCTTGGGGGAAGTGTCCAGCACCCTGGACGCGGCTCAGGCCCTGATGGCCGCCGGGCATCTTGGCCCGTGGGAAAGCCTGCAGGCCGTACGGCAGCGTAACGGTCGGGGGCAGCTGCGGCGGCAGTGGCTTTCGCCGGCGGGCAATATCTACGCTACCCTGCGCCTGCCGGCGAGCGAGCCTTTCCGGGGCACGGAGGCCACACCCGCCCTGAGTCTCATGCTGGCGGCGGCCTTCGCGCAATGGGGGCTTGCCGTGCGGGTGAAATGGCCCAATGATCTGGTGGTCGAAAAAGACGGGGAGGCGCGCAAGATCGCCGGCATCCTCATGGAGGAGCGGGGCGGCATACTGTCCGCCGGCATCGGCATCAATGTGGTCTGGCGTCCTGAACCGGCCGCCCTGCGGGCCGGGGCGGCCATGCCCGCCGCCTGCCTGACGGAAATCTGGCCCGGCGGTGCCGGCCGCTGCCCCGGCGCGGAAAGGCTCTGGCCCCTGCTTGTAAAGTCCTTGTATTCCGCATATAGTAGTCGCCGTTCCCCCATGATCCGCTGTCACGAGGCGGTTTCCCGCCATTTGCTCTGGCAGGGGCGGCAGGTGGTCATCGAGGACGGAGAAGAAAGGGTTTCGGGCATTCTTGCCGGCCTGCACCCCGACGGCGGCGCGCGCCTGCTGTGCGGAGACGGGGAAAGAATATTTTACAGCGGGAGCCTGCGTCTCCCGGACGACAATCACAAGGGCGTACTACATGGCCAACAAGAGCTTTGCTGAGGTTCAGGAGTTTCTCAGGGGCAAGACCATCCTGGTGGCGAACCGCGGTATTCCCGCGCGCCGCATCTGCCGCTCCATTCGCGAACGTTTCGAGGCCGTGGCGGCCATGACCGCCACGGATGTGGACAAGACGGCTCCGGCGGCCTCAGCCGCGCAGGAACTCATCCTGCTGGGTTCCGATCCGCGCGCCTATCTGGATATTGACCGCATCATCGACAAGGCCAAACAGCACGGCGTGGTGGGCATTCACCCCGGCTGGGGCTTTGCCTCCGAGGACACGCGCTTTCCCCAGCGCTGCAAGGAGGCCGGGCTGACCTTCATCGGCGCCACGGCCGAGGCCATGAACCTGCTGGGCAACAAGGTGCAGGCCCGCACCGTGGCCCGCAAGCTGGGCATCCCGGTGGTGCCCGGTTCCGACGGCGCGGTGGACATTCCCACGGCCCGTCGCCTCATCAGCGAAATGGGCCTGCCCATCATGCTCAAGGCCGAGGGCGGCGGCGGCGGCCGCGGCATCTTCGCCATCCACAACGAGGCCGAACTGGACGACGCCTTTTTCAAGGCCTCGACCATGGCGCAGGCCTCCTTCGGCAATCCGCGCCTCTTTGTGGAAAAATTCCTCGACAACGTGCGCCACATCGAGATTCAGGTCATTGCCGACATGTACGGCAATGTCTTTGCCTTTGATGAACGCGACTGCTCGGTGCAGCGCAATCATCAGAAGCTCATCGAAATCACGCCCTCGCCCTGGAAGGGCATCACCCGCAATCTGCGCGAGCAGCTCAAGGACTATGCCCGGCGTCTGGTGCGCGCCGTGGGCTATCACTCGCTGGCCACGGTGGAATTTCTCGTCACGCCCGACGGGCAGCCCTACCTTATCGAGGTCAATACCCGCCTGCAGGTGGAACACGGCATCACCGAATCCCGTTATGGCATCGACCTCGTGGAGGAACAGATCGCCGTGGCCTTCGGGGCCGAGCTGCGCTACCGCGAAGATCAGCTCCGTCCGACCTACTGGGCCATGCAGGTGCGCATCAATCTGGAAAATCCGCAGGACAACTTTGCCCCCAATTCCGGTCTGGTCAGCCGCTATGTCTCCCCCGGCGGCCCGGGCGTGCGTCTGGATTCCAATATCTGCGCGGGCTACGAATTCCCGGCCAACTACGACTCGGCGGGCGCGCTGCTCATCACCTATGCCACGGACTGGGAAAAGACCGTGGGCATCATGGAACGCGCTCTGGGCGAATACATCATCGGCGGCCTGAAGACGACCATTCCCTTCTTCCGGCAGGTGCTCAAGCATCCCCTGTTCCGCAACGGCACGGTCAACACCAACTTCATCGCGGCGCATCCCGAACTCATGCAGTACATGGATCTTGCGCCGGAAAGCGAACGCCTTGCCCGCCTCGTGGCGGAAATCTCCGCCCGCGGCTACAATCCCTTCCTGCAGCTCGGCGAATACCGTTCCAGCACCACGCCGGAACTGGGCGTCTTTGACCCGGTGCTGCCGGCCATCACGTCCCAGATGCGCCGCCAGCCCTCGCCCTATCCGCACGGCGACCGCCTGGCCCTGCTGGACTATGTGCGCGATTCGGGCCGCGTCCACTTCACCGACACCACGCCCCGCGACTTCACCCAGTCCAATTCGGGCAACCGCTTCCGTCTGGCCGAGGATCGGCTCATCGGGCCGTACCTTGACAATGTGGGGTATTTCTCCATCGAAAACGGCGGCGGCGCGCATTTCCATGTGGCCATGATGGCCAACATGACCTATCCCTTCCGTGAAGCCCGCGAATGGAACAGCTTTGCGCCCAAGACCCACAAACAGCTGCTTGTGCGCTCCACCAACGTGCTGGGCTATACGCCCCAGCCGCGCAACCTCATGCGCCTGACCGGGGAAATGATCTGCGATCACTACTCAGTGGTGCGCTGCTTCGACTTCCTCAACCATGTGGAAAACATGCGGCCCATTGCGGAAGTGGTCATGTCCCGCAAGGACGTGGTCTTTGAGCCGGCCCTGTCCATGTCTTGGGCCAGGGGTTTTGACGTGCCCCATTATCTGGGCGTCACCGAGGCCATTTTGCGCATGATGGGCAATATCATGGGCGTTGATCCGCGCGAGGCCTCGCGCCACATCATCCTCGGCCTCAAGGATATGGCCGGGGTCTGCCCGCCCCGCTTCATGACCGAACTGGTGAGCGCCCTGCGCAAGGCCTGGCCCGAACTGGTGCTGCATGTGCATCGCCACTATACCGACGGCCTCTTTGTCCCGGCCTGCGGCGCGGCGGCCAAGGCCGGCGCGCACATCGTGGACGTGGGTCTTGGCTCGGCGGTGCGCTCCTACGGGCAGGGCGACGTCCTTTCGACCATGGCCTACATGGAGGACGAACTCGGTCTCACCTGCCAGCTCAACAAGGACGCCATTCGCGACGCCAACTTCGTTTGCAAGCAGATCATGCCCTATTATGACCGCTACTGCTCGCCGTACTTCAAGGGCATCGACTACGACGTGACCCTGCACGGCATGCCCGGCGGCGCGACCTCCTCCTCGCAGGAGGGGGCCATGAAGCAGGGCTATATCCACCTTTTGCCCTATATGCTCAAGTTCCTTGAGGGCACGCGGCAGATCGTGCGCTACCATGACGTGACGCCCGGCTCGCAGGTGACGTGGAATACGGCCTTCCTGGCCGTGACCGGCGCCTGGAAGCGCGGCGGCGAGGAAGAGGTGCGCTACCTGCTGGAAGTGCTGCACGAGGTGACCAGCCGTCCTGAAAACGAGCTGAGCGAGCAGATGCGTCATTCCCGCCTGAACATCTATCAGGATTGCAACGACGCCTTCCGCAATCTGCTGCTGGGCAAGTTCGGTCGCCTGCCGCTGGGCTTCCCGCCGGACTGGGTGTACGAGAGCGCCTTCGGCAGCGAATGGAAGGGCGCGGTGGCCAACCGCACCGAAGCCTCGCCGCTGGAATCGCTGGCTGACGTGAATCTGGCCGTGGAACACAAGGCCTGCGCGGATCTCATCAAGCGCCAGCCCACGGAAGAGGAATTCGTCATGTACCTCAACCACCCCGGCGACGCGCTCAAGACCATGCAGTTCCGGGCCAAGTACGGCGATCCCAACAACCTGCCGCTGCATGTCTGGTTCGAGGGCCTCAAGCCCGGTCAGGATCTGAACTTCAACGACACGAGCGGCAAGCCGCACCATCTGGCCCTGCTCAGCATCGCGCGCCCCAATGAGGCGGGCGTGTCCATCTGCCGCTATGTGCTGGATTCCGAAATCATGAGCTGCGAGGTGCAGGTCAGCGACAGGGCCGGGCAGGCCAAGCGCGGCCTCACCATGGCCGACCCCAACAACAAGTATCATGTGGCCGCGCCCAGCAATGGCGATTTGTGGGTCATGTACGTCCATCCCGGCGACATCGTGAAGGAGGGCGAGGAACTCTTCAACGTCTCCATCATGAAGCAGGAAAAGGCCGTGCTCGCCCCTGCGGACGCCATGGTCAAGCGCGTGCTCAAGACGGCCGACTTCAAGGAGAACAAGCAAATGGTGTCCGTGCGGGAAGGGGAGCTTATCGTGGAGCTTGGCCCCGTGCCGCGCACCTGCCGCAACGAGGCCTGCGGCCAGCCCATTCCCATGGACAACATCTCCTTCTGCCCCTACTGCGGTTCGCCCGTGTAAGCCTTGCCGCCCGCCCGCCCGCAACAGTGGACAGTTGCGGGCAGGCGCGCTAGGATAAAAAGGTCATCCATCCCATACCCAACCGGAGGACGTCATGCCCAACAAGACCCCTGTCACCAAATCAGGCGGCAAAAACGACAAGGAAAGCCTTGACGCCATTCGTCAGAAGCTGGTTCTCACCGGCGCGGACATTGTTGCGCTGGGTGAAGAAGCCGAGCTGCTTGTGGGCGGCAAGAACTATAATACGGCGCTCATCAGCCAGATTGAGGGGATTCAGGCTCCCTATTTCCGCGCCATTTCGTCGCGGGCCTTCCATCAACTGCTGGATGAAACCAAGGTGAGCGGTCGTGTCGTCCGCAGCGTGGTGGACAAGGAATACGGTCGGATCGACTGGAATGACCCCGAAATCAATCAGGATCCCGATTTTCTGCAAAAATTCGTGCGCCAGCTCGGCCGCCAGATTCACGACGCCGCCAAGGCCGAGGCCGAGCAGGGGCATACCAAGCTCAGAACCTTCATCAACAATGTGGTGGACGGCTTTGCCACCTCGCCGGAAGGCATCGACCAGCTGCGCAAGCGCTCGGTCATGGTGCAGGCCGCCATTCTTTCCGTGGATCTGCCCGCTGACGTGAATGCCGCCGTGCGCGGAGCCTACGAGGCCATATGTACGGACAACGGCGACGACATGACGCCCGTGGCCGTGCGTTCCTCCGCCGCCGGCGAGGACTCCCGCAAGAAAGCCTTTGCCGGCCTGCAGGATACCTATCTCAACATGGTGGGCGGCGACAGGGTGGTGGAAGCCTATCACTGGGACTGCTCCTCGGCCTACAATCTGCGTTCCATGACCTATCGTCGCGAAGCCATCCTTGATGCCGTGGCCCGCGCCGAGGAAACGGGCGACGAGTCCATCGCCGAAACGGCCAAGAAGGAATGGGCCATCGAAAACACCTCCCTGTCCGTCTGCATGATGCAGATGATCAATCCGGTGGTGTCGGGCACGGCCTTCTCCGCCGATACGGCCACCGGCTGCCGGGGTACGGATCGGCGGGATCTCGTGAGCATCGACACGAGCTACGGCCTCGGTGAGGCCGTGGTGGGCGGCAAGGTGACGCCGGACAAGCTCTATGTCTTCCAGCGCGACGACGGCAGCGACGTGGTCATCCGTCAGATGGGCTGCAAGGACATGAAAATCGTCTATGACGAGAAGGGCGGCACCCGCGAGGTGGAAGTGCCCGAGCTGGAAGCCCTGCGCTGGGCCCTGTCCCTCAGTCAGGCCGAGCGCGTGGCCAAGGGCGTGCGCGCCGTGAGCAAGGCCTATGGCGGCATGATCATGGACACCGAGTTCTGCATCGACGCCAACGACAAGCTCTGGTTCGTGCAGGCCCGGCCCGAAACCCGCTGGAATGAGGAACTGGAAAATCATCCCACCACCATCTTCATGCGCCGGCGCGAGGTGGATCCCAAGGCGGCGGCCGCGGCGGAAGTGCTGGTGGAAGGCAACGGCGCCTCCCGCGGGGCCGGTCATGGCACGGTGCGCTTCCTGCGTTCGGCCCTTGAGCTGAACAAGGTGGAAAAGGGCGACGTGCTGGCCGCCGAACGCACCGACCCGGACATGGTGCCGGGCATGCGCGTGGCCTCGGCCATCATGGCCGACGTGGGCGGCGATACGAGCCATGCGGCCATCACCTCGCGCGAACTGGGCATTGCCGCCGTTATCGGCATTCAGCGCCTGGATGTGCTGCGCGCCCTGGACGGCGCGGAAGTGACCGTGGACGGCACGCGCGGGCGCGTCTATCGCGGCCTGCTGCCCCTCAAGGAAGTGGGCGGCGAGATGGACGTGGCCCAGCTGCCCGAGACGCGTACCAAGGTGGGCCTTGTGCTGGCCGACGTGGGGCAGGCGCTCTTCCTCTCGCGCCTGCGCAACTTCCCCAAATTTGAAGTGGGCCTCCTGCGCGCCGAGTTCATGCTGGGCAACATCAGCATTCATCCCCAGGCGCTGGAAGCCTTTGACAACGGCGAGCTGGAAAACATCGTGCAGGCCAAACTGCGCGAGCTGGCGGGCAACCTCTCCAAGGTTCTGCGCGAACAGATGGCCGCCGGTCTCATTGCCTTCAATTTCAACCTGCGCGAATATGTCGGGGAGATCACCGGCCTGTCTGCCGAAGCGGCAGCCCTGGCCGCCACGGACACCAGCGCCAATGCCGAGGAAGTGCTCCTCCTGCACCGCAAGATGCGCGAACTGGATCACAAGATCGACCAGCACCTCGAAATCGCCTCGCGGCGTCTGGAAGTGCTGAAAACTTCCGACGATCTGGCTGATCATGTGCGGATCATCATGGGCTATGACGATGAGCTGGCTCTGCTCAATCCCTCCGATCCCGAAGCGGCCAAGCGCATGGCCGAAATCGAGGCCAGCGTGGCCGACCGCGTGGAAAAGGTGAAGGATCTGCCCGCTGTCCGCGCCCTGCTGGACAATATCTGCCGCCTGCGCGAGGAAGTGAGCCTGCGTGCCGGCCTCAAGAAGGAAATGGACGATGTGCGCAATCTGCCCAACAAGATTCGCGGCATCATCAAGGCTCGCGGCTACCGCACCGGCAAGGAGCACTATGTGCAGACCCTTGCCCAGAACCTGGCCCTCTTTGCCATGGCCTTCTACGGCAAGAGCATTGTCTACCGCACCACGGACTTCAAGAGCAACGAATACCGCAACCTCATCGGCGGCAGCCTCTTCGAGCATCACGAGGCCAATCCCATGCTGGGCTATCGCGGCGTGTCCCGCAATATTCACGACTGGGAAATCGAGGCCTTCAAGCTGGCGCGCGGCGTGTACGGCGGCAGCAACCTGCAGATGATGCTGCCCTTTGTGCGCACCCTTGAGGAAGCCCGCTCCATGCGCAGCTATCTCGAGCAGGTACACAAGCTCAAGAGCGGCGAGGACGGACTCAAGATCATCCTCATGTCCGAAATTCCGTCCAATGCCATTCTGGCCAAGCAGTTCATCAGCGAGTTTGACGGCTTCTCCATCGGCTCCAACGACATGACCCAGATGGTGCTGGCCACCGACC
>NHCFC04200__coassemble_552_pt1 | contig 34642 bp, 23 predicted proteins | sample NHCFC04200__metabat2_low_PE_055 | metagenome-assembled genome bin NHCFC04200
TGGCAACGCCCTCCCGCTGTCCCGGCTTCGCCGGAACGAGCGTCCGGGCGGCGTCGGAGCTTCCGCCCCTACGGGCGGCGATCTCCTCCGCGCCATGCCGCGCTTGCGCCTGTAAGGCGAGATGCTGGGCATGGGCAGGCATGTCGGGTGGGCGTGGCTGAAGGTCTGGCAAAGATTGATCCCCTATTGGCTAATTGCCTGTATGCGGACGGTGGTGAGGATTGAAGGGTAAACGGCGGTTTCCCCTCTGCTGCGCGGCATAGGGCAACGCCAAGCCGCGCTTGCGCTTGCGAAGCTGGATGATGGGCACGGGCAGGCATGTCGTGCGTTCGCAGGCGCAAGGGAGGGGCGACCAATCCACCCCTATTGATTCGCTTCCCGCCTGAAGGTCATACGGCACGGCAGGGTTGCGGCGGGGGGCTGGATGCTTCGTGCCCTTTGTCCCTGTCGCGCGTCCTTTTGGGCGTGCGCGCTTTTTCCACCCCGCGCAGGGTGCGTGACGAGCGTCCGGGCGGCGTCGGAAGGCCTGCGGCGGCCTTGGGTTCTCTTCTTTTTTCGTTGCAGGACGGCGGCTTCGTCCAAGCATTTGATTTTGGTCGCCTGCGCGGCGGGGCGGCAGGGGGCAGGGGCTTGGCAGCCCCTCGCCCCCTACAACCCCCTTCCCCCCACAAAAACCATATTTTATGGCAAGCAAGGGCTGGCGGCGGCCCATTCCGTGCGCAAGACGGCGTAGATCAGGGTATTTTCGTAGACGGGGCGGCCCTGTTCATCATTGACAAAAGCGGCAAACTCCCGCAGCAGCCCTTCCCTGCGCATGCCGAGGCGTTCGCAGAGTTTTTGCGAGGACAGATTGTTTTCCTCGACATAGGCGTAAATTCTTCGGGCCTTTTTCTGGTCGAAGAGGAAGGCGAGGTAGGCTCGGGCTGCTTCGGCGGCATAGCCCCTGCCGGTATAGGCCGGATTGAGGTGCCAGCCGACGCCATGATTGCCGTGTTCTTCCTCTTGCGAAAAAAGATTGCCGATAAGGGCGCCGTTGGCCCTGAGGCAGACGGCCAGTTCGGCGCCGTTGGGGCGCGCGTTGCGCTCGCGGATGCTTTGCAGCGCATCTTGGATGCTGGTCAGGCGTTCGGGGTAAAAGCACGATGCGCGAGGCTGCCGGAAATAGGCCAGCAGCTCTTCTGCATCGTCGGCGCGGAAGTTGCGCAGAACCAGGCGTTCGGTGGTGATGGGCATCATGGCGGGAGCATAGCGACAAGGGGAGCGTTTGCCAAGGCCGCCCGGTACGGGACGGATGTTCCAGCGTAGGCGGGGATGGCGGTGGAAGCGTCAGGGCCTCTTGTTTTTGCGGCGGCGCGGGCTTACACCAGCAGGGAGGCCGCGTGGCCGACGTGTCCGGGAAAGGGGGGCGCTATGGTTTTCTGGCTTGCGTTGCAGGGGGTTCTGGGCCTGCTTTTGATCAGCATAGTGGGCTATGTGCTGGCGGCCAAGGGCTGGTTTGACGATCACGCCATCATCATGATGCCGCGCCTGATTACCTGCGTCGCCCTGCCGCCGTATCTGTTCTACACGGTGAGCCATTCCTTTCAGCGGGAACAGCTCCTGCACATGATTGTCAGCTCGCTGTTTCCGCTGCTGTCCATGCTGGTGACCTTTGCCCTGGCCTGGGTGCTGGCGCGGCTGTTCCGGGTGAAGGAGGGGCGGCGCGGGCTGTTCTGCGCGGGCATGTCCGCATCCAATACGATGTACATCGGCCTGCCGGTCAATCTGGCCCTGTTCGGCGAGGAGGCCCTGCCCTTTGTGCTCCTCTATTTCTTTGCCAACACGGTGTTTTTCTGGACGGTGGGCAATTACGCCATCAGCCATGACAAGGTGGAACTGCGGGCCGGGGCGAGTTTGTGGAGCAATGCCCGGCACATCCTGTCGCCGCCCATGATCGGCATGTTGAGCGGGGCGGCGCTGGTGATCTTTTCGCTGCGCCTGCCGCGCTTTCTGGAATCCTGCGCCCAGTATCTGGGCAATATGACCACGCCGCTGGCCCTCATTTTCATTGGCGTTTCCCTGTACAAGATGGATTTGCGCCACCTGCACATCGACCGGGATCTGGTGCTGGGCATTGTGGGCAAGCTGGTGCTGGCCCCGCTGGTGCTGGCCGTCATGCTGGCGTACTGCCTGCCGGACGTGCCGGATTTGATGCGCAAGGTGTTCATCATTCAGGCCGGGCTGCCCAGCATCCTGCAAACCGCGCTCATGAGCGCCTATTACGACACGGATCCGCAATACGGGGCGCTGATGGTGACGCTGACGACCCTGCTGTCCACCCTGACCATCCCGCTGGCCATGACGCTCGTGTCATTGTAGGGGCCGCAATGACGGACGCCGGGGCGGCAAGGCCCCGGCGCCGGGAGGGAAGGGGTCGGGACGGTCGCGTTCATCCCGGCCTGACGCGCGCTGCGTCGCGCGTTCCGATGAGGAAAGGCCGTTTCGCGGACGGCCTTTCAGCTGTTGGTTACTGTGCGGCGGGGTAGAAGCCTGTGGGCTGTTCCTTCAAGTTGATCATGATGTTCTTCATCTGGGTGTAGTGTTCCAGAATGATCTTGTGGGTTTCGCGGCCGATGCCGGATTCCTTGTAGCCGCCGAAGGGTGCGCCTTCGGGTATGGCGTTGTAGGTATTGACCCACATGCGGCCGGTTTCCACATGCATGGAGACGCGCAGCGCGCGATTGAGATCGCGCGTCCAGACCGCGCCGCCGAGGCCGAATTCGCTGTTGTTGGCCATGCGGATGACTTCTTCCTCGGTGCGGAACTTGATGATGCAGGCCACAGGGCCGAAGATTTCCTCACGGGCCACGCGCATGTCGTTGGTCACATTGCCCAGCAGGGTGGGCCGCAGGAAGCAGCCCCTGCCGAGTTCGCCTTCGGTTTCCTGCCGGCCGCCGCACAGCACGGTGGCGCCTTCCTTGCGGCCGATTTCCACATAGTCCAGAATTTTTTTCATGTGCCCCTGGCCGATCTGGCAGCCCATTTGCGTTTCGGTTTCCCAGGGCAGGCCGACCTTGACGGCATTGAAGCGTTTGACGGCTTCTGCCACAAAGCGATCGTAGATGCCTTCCTGCACGAAGACGCGCGAACCGGCGCAGCAGACCTGCCCCTGATTGAAGAGAATGCCGACCTGCAGGCCATCCATGGCCATTTCCCAATCGCAATCGTCAAAGAAGATATTGGCGGACTTGCCGCCCAGTTCCAGCGTGGCCGGAATCAGGCGCTGGGCGGCGGCCAGCGCCACGCTGCGTCCCACTTCGGTGGAACCGGTGAAGGCCAGTTTGCGGAAGCCCTTGTGATCGAGCATGTACTGACCGGATTTGCTGCCCGAGCCGGTAATGACGTTGAATACGCCCGCCGGAATCACGTCCTGCACGAGGCGGGCGAATTCCAGCACGCTGAGGGGGGTTGCGCTGGACGTCTTGAGTACGGTGCAGCAGCCGCTGGCCAGCACGGGCGCGAGTTTCCAGGCGGCCATGAGGAAGGGGAAATTCCACGGCACAATCTGGCCCACGACGCCGAGGGGTTCCTTGAGAACAAGGCTCAGGGGCGATCCGTCCAGCAGGTTGGAGCTGCCTTCCTCGGCCATGACGCAGCCCGCGAAATAGCGGAAATGCTGGGCGGCCATGGGAATATCCACGGCGAGGGTTTCGCGGATGGGTTTGCCGTTGTCGAGGGTTTCGACCATGGCCAGATGATCGCGGTGGGCGTCGATGATGTCCGCCACCCTGTTCAGCAGGGCGGCACGCTCATTGGCGCTGACGGTTTTCCAGTAGGCAAAGGCTTTCCAGGCAGCATCCACGGCGGCGTCCACGTCCTCGCGCGTGGCTTCGGCGCAGGCGGCAAGCACTTCGCCGTCGGCCGGGCAGGTGGTGGTAAAGGTTCCGCCGTCGGAAGCGTCCTTCCATTGGCCGTCGATGAAGAGCTGATAGCGATCCTGCAAGGGCACCTTTTTCATGGCAATGGTCTCCTGCGCATTGAGCGCCTGTTGGTGATCCGTCCGGAAGGGGCGGCCCCGCCCCATGCGGGGCTTTTTGCATGCTGACAGGAAACAGGAAAGGGGCGGCTGGGGTCAAGGCGACACGTTTTTGGGCAAAAAAGAACGGGTACAGGCCGCTTTTTTGTGCACTGCGCGTGCGCCGTACATGGGCGGGCTGACGGCAGGGAGGCGGTATGCCGTCCTCTTTTGCGGCGGGGGCCGGATCAAGACACGAATTGAGGAAAAAACGTGAGTTGGTGTCCTCCCTGTGGCATGCGTCTATATTCGGAACGATTCGGGAGGATGCATGGTTTCGGTGGAGCGGCGCGAAGAGCTGGAAAGTCTGCTGCGCAGTCTGGGGGCTGATGAGCGGAAGTGGTTGCAGCAAAACCTGTTGCGACGGGAGACGGCCGGCCTGCTTTGTGAGGCGACAAGCCTCAGTGAAGAGGAACTGCTGACGGCGGAAAACTGGTTCCGGCGGCAGTTTGCCGAAGCGGATTGCCTGCGCATGCGGCGCAGCCACGCGCGCCTCTGGTGTCTGTTCATGCTGCTCCGGTACGGGGGCCTGCGTCTTGTGGAGGCCCTGTCGCTGGAGCTGCGGCATATGGACTGGGACAGCGGCAGCATTTGTCTGGAAGGCGACCGCGCCCGGCGCGTCCCCTTGCCGTGGGCGCCGTGCCGCCGCCTGCGCCAGCTGCTGGAAGATCCCTCGCTTTTTCCGCCCAGCGGCAGGCCGTTGCAATGTGATGCCAGTCATGTGCGGCGCAGTCTCAAGCAATGCGGTCAGGCCTGCGGCTTGCCCGCTGGCCTGCTGACCGCCCGCAGCCTGCGGCAGGCCCGCATTCTCGAGCTGATCCGGCAGGGCCTGCCCGCGCCGGTGGCGGACATCTTCTTTGCCGGGCGCAACAGCCCGCAGGCCGGGGGCATACGGTATAATGCCGAGGTCGCACAGAGCCTGTTGTGTGAGCACATCCAGCGGGCTACCGGCCCCCGTACCAGCGCGCGCAATGTGTTTCAGGGCCGCATCGAGGAAATCCGCGTCGCCGGGCTTATGGTACGGGTAAGCCTTTGCACGGCGGGCGGCCTGCGCCTCGCCGCCGTCATCACCGATGAAAGTTTCCGCAGCCTGCGGCTTGCGGAAGGCATGCTCGTGACGGCCATCATCAAGGCCCCGTGGATCGTCTTCGAGCCGGATCCCGATCAGGACGAGCCGCATGCCGTGGCCATGAATTGCTTTCGCGGTACGGTTTCGCGGGTGCGGCAGGACGGGATGTTTGCCGAGATTCTCGTGGAACTGGCCGACGGCAGTCAGGCCTGTGCTTTGCACGTCTGCGGCGAACGTCCCGTTCCCGCTGAGGGCAGTGCCGTCTGGATCATCTTCAAGGCCCTGTCCGTCATTCTGACCCTGTAAGCGGAACCGCACGGAAGAGAGCCGCCGGAGACGCTTTACTTTTCCGCTGAATACCGTCAAGCTGACAGCACTGAAAAAGCAACCTTTCCCGGGCGGATGCCAGAGTCGTGGAGGCTTGCCATGCGCGTTCTCGCGTCGTTTCTGCTGCTGGCGGCGGTCATGCTGCTGCCCTGCGCCGTGGCCGAATGCGCCACCGCCAGAGAACCGGCCTACAAGGCCGTGACCCTTGTGCACAATTACCCGTGGCCGGAAGGCCTGAGCCTCAGGTTCGCCACGGATGAACAGCTTTGCCGCGCCAAATACGGCCAAAACTGGCAAGTCAGGTGCGCGGCCGAGCTGGGCGAGCCGGGGGCAACCGCCACGGGCGTGCGCCTGACGCCGCCTCTTGACGGACATTGGGAATGGCGCCACAGCGGCCGGATGGATTTTGTGTTGGCTGCGGGGGAGGCGCCCGCTCCTGAGACGACCTACACGGTCGATCTGGAGGGCATGCGCCTGCCTGCGTCGGTGAAGCTCGACAAAACGCGCCTGTCCCTGCGCACGCCGCCTCTGAGCGTGCGCCTGCAGGAAGGGCGCTTCTGGGTGGATCCTTCGCCGCAGGCGCGGCACCGTCTGGCCGTCTCGCTGGAGTTCAACTTTCCCGTGGGCGCGAAGGAGCCGGTCATCCGCTGCAGCGCGCCGGGCGTGGCGTTCGGCGAGCCGGAGCGCGTCTGGAACGCCGCGCGCGATCGGCTGAACCTGGCCTTCCCGGTGACGAAGCTGCCGTCGGAAACGGTCGAGGCGCGTATCGTGGTGGAAGGGCTGCCGTCGTTCAGCCCGGAGGACGGCACCCTGGGGCCCCGGGCGCAGGGGCAGGAAGGGGATACGGCCTTCCGCGTGAGCGTGACCGGCAGCCGTTCGCTTTTTGCCGTCAGGGCTGCCGCGCTGGAAATCGCCCCGGATGACAACCTGAACAAGGAATATGTGCTCACGGTCGAGACGTCGCTCTATGTCTCGCCGGAAGAGGTGTTGCGCCATCTTGACGTCCGGCAGCTGCCCCGCTTCAACACGCCGGCGGACAGCCGCCCCTACAACTGGCTTGCCGCACCGGTCGTGCCTGCCGAGGCTCTGGAACGGGGAAGGAAGCTCACGCCCGTTTCCCTCATGCCGGACAATACGCCCGTTTCCCGCCTGCGTTTCCGTCTGCCCGCCGAAGCGGACAGTTATCTGCTTGTCGGCGTCCATGAGCGGTGCGCCGCCGCATCCGGGCTGACGCTGGGCAAGCCCTGGCGGAAAATCCTGCGTGTGGGCAAGGCCGGGGCGGATCTGGACTTTCTCCAGCCCGGCAATGTCCTGTCGCTTTCGGGCGAAAATACGCTGGACATCTATGCCACCAATCTCGACGCCGTCCGCTGGGAGGCGCAACTTGTGCGCGACCCCTTCCTGGCCCTGCTGGCGCAGGGATCGAGCCGCTCATTCACCGAGCCGCTGGCGGAAAGCAATCTGGGCCTTGAGGCGCTGAGCGAAAGCGTCCGGGGGGAACTGCCCCTGCCTGCGGTCGCGCCGGGCGCGGCGCAATTTGCCGGGCTGAATCTGTCGCCGGTGCTGGATGCGGCGGGCAGCGATGCGCGCGGCCTTCTGCGCGTGAATCTCATCGGTCTCAAGGACGGCAAGGAAGCGGCCTTCGCCTCCCGCATGGTGCTGGTCACGGATCTGGGGCTGCTGGTGAAGCGCACGGCTCTGGGCGGCTATGACGCCTTTGTCCATTCCTTCCGCACGGGCCAGCCCGTGGCGGGAGTGCGGGTCAGCGTGCTCGGCGCCAACGGCAAGCCGGTGGCCGGCGGCAATACGGACGCGGGCGGGCATGTGGCCTTTCCGCCGCTCGGCGGGCTGGCGCGCGAGGGGCGGCCCGTGGCCGTGGTGGCGGAATACGCCGGCGGCAAGCGCGGGGATCTGGCCTGGCTGCCCCTGACCGACGTTTCGCGCGAGCTGAATTTTTCCGATTTCCCGGTGGGCGGCAAGTTGTCCTCGCCTGACGGTCTCATGGCCTTTGTCTTTGCCCAGCGCGGCATGTTTCGCCCGGGTGAAGTCCTGCATTTCGGCTGCGTGCTGCGGCGGGCCGACTGGGCCGCCCTGCCGCCGGATCTGCCCCTTGTGGCTCAGGTGCGCAATCCGCTGGGCAAGATTGTCCTGAAGCGCCCCTTCACCGCCGGCGAGAGCGGCATGGCCATCTTTGACTGGGCGTCGCCGGAAACGGCCCCCAGCGGCAGCTATACCCTGAGCGTGCTCACGGCCGGCGGAGCCGAGATGCTCGGCAGCACGCAGGTGCGCGTGGAGTCGTTTCAGCCCGACACGCTGGCCCTGAAGCTGGAACGCCCGGCAAGCAAGGGCTGGCTGGTCGTGGACGGCAAGACGCCGCCCCGTCTCGGCGCACGCTTGACGAATCTGCACGGCGCGCCTGCCGTCGGACACGCGGTGCGGGGGCAGGCGATCTTTGCGCCCGCGCGTTTTGTCTTCCCCGGCTGGGAGGAATTTACCTTTCTTGATCCGGCGCCCTTTGCCGGGACGGAGCAGCGGCGGGATCTGGCCGAGAGCCTGACCGACAAGGACGGCATGGCCGGTCTGACGCTGCCCGCCGGTCTGCCGGGGCTGGCCTCGGCGCGCTGCACCCTGTCCGTGGAGGGCTTCGAGGCGGGCGGCGGTCGGCCCACGGTCGCCCGTACGTCCTTCCTGATTTCTCCGCGCACATCCCTGCTGGGGTACCGCCCTGTGGGGGCGCTGACCAATCTGCAATTCATCCCGCAGCATGGCCGGGCCGAACTGGAATTTGTGGCCATCAATCCTGAGCTGGCGCGCATCCCGCTGGACGATCTGACCTTTTCCGTTTTCGAACGGCGGTATGTCACCAGTCTGGTGCGGGACGCCGCCGGCGACTTCCGCTATGACGAGACGCCCGTGGATGCGCCCGTCAGCCGCGTGCGCCGGCAGGTGGGCGCGGAGGGGCTGCGGTTTGCGCTGGATACGGCGGAAGCCGGGGAATACCTGCTCGCCGTGCGGGATGCCTCGGGCGCGCTGCTGGCCTCGGTGCCCTATGTGGTGGCCGGGGAGCGCCCCTTGCCGCCCGGGGCGGAGCTGGCCTCGGGCAGGATGCGCCTGCGTCTGGACAAGACGGCCTATGCGGCGGGCGAGACCATGCGGCTGGCCATGTCCCTGCCCTATGACGGCACGGGGCTGATCACCCTGGAGCGCGACGGCGTGGCGGCCTTTGCCTGGTTCACGGCCCGGGCGGGCGATACGGTGCAGCACCTGACCGTGCCCGAGGATTTCGAGGGGCGCGGATATGTGAACGTGTCCTTTGTACGCGCCCCCGAGGCCGGCGCGGCCTATATGACCCCGCATACCTATGCGGTGGCGCCGTTCACGTCCAATATCCGGCAGCGCGACATGGGCCTGAGCATTGAGGCGCCGGAGAGCGCGCTGCCCGGAACCGCACTGCGCGTGACCCTGCGTGCCCGGCGGGCGGGCAAGGCCGTGCTCTTTGCCGTGGATGAGGGCGTGCTCCAGCTGACCCGTTTTGCCACGCCGTCCCCGCTGGACAGCCTGCTGGCGGATCGTGCGCTGGAGGTGCGCACCTTTCAGGCTCTGGATCTGCTCATGCCCCGGCGGCTTTCCCCCTTTGGCGGGGGCGACGGCGGCGGCATGGGCGGCGGACGCTTCCAAAATCCCTTCAAGCGGCGGGAAGAGCCGCCGGTGGCCACCTGGTCGGCCCTGCTGGATGTGACGCCGGAGGGCACGAGCGTGGAAATTCCCCTGCCGTCCTATTATAACGGCAAGCTGCGCCTCATGGCGGTGGGGGCCTCGCCCGGGGCGGCCGGTTCGGCGGCCCGGGCCAATACGGTGGCGGCCCCGCTGGTGCTGACGCCGCAACTGCCCCTGACGGTCTCGCCGGGCGATGTCTTTGCAGGCACGCTGGTGCTGGCCAATACCACGGATCAGCCGCTCAGGGCGGAAGTCGCGGCGGAGGCGGACGCGGGCCTTGCCTTCCTGAACGGGCTGCCGCCGGAAGCTGAGGTGGGCGCGCGGGCCGAGATCGTCTTGCCGTTCCGCATGCGGGCCGGGGAACAGCCCGGCGCGGCGGATGTGCGCTTCACGGCGCGGGGCGGCGACGGGACATATGCGCGCACGGCGTCCCTGTCCGTGCGTCCCGCCAGCCCCCTGCGCACCAGCGTGCAGGCCGGGAGTGCCGCGACGTCCGTCGAAGTGCCCGTGGTTCGGCGCGTACATGCCTGCGGGGCGCACAGCGCGGCCTCGCTGTCGGCTCTGCCCCTGCCGCTGGTGCGCGGTTTTGCCGACTATCTGCGGGCCTATCCCTACGGCTGCACGGAACAGCTCGTCAGCCGCGCCCTTGTCCGGGTGCTGCTGCGCGCTTATCCCGGCATCCTTGCGGACGAAAAGGAAAATGAAGCCATCCTGGAATCTGCCATCGGCGCCATCCGCGAGCGGCTGACCCCTGACGGGCTGGCGCTCTGGCCCGACGGCCCGGCGGATCCCCTGCTCACGGTCTATGCGGCGGACTTTTTGCTGGCGATGCGTGAAGCCGGGCGGGGCGGGGCCGAGGATCTGCTGCAGCAGGTCTGCGATGCGGTGGAGCGTGTGGCCGCCCTGAACGAGACTTCGCTGGCAGCGGCCCGCACGTCGGCCTATGCCATCTGGGTGCTGACCCGCGAGGGTCGCGTGACCACCCAGCTTCTGGAAAATCTGCGGGAGACCCTCGGGGAACGCAAGGTGGCGGACTGGGAGACGGATCTGACGGCCGTGCTCATGGCCGCGAGCCGCCGACAGATGCACATGCGGGATAGCGAGCCGCCCGCTGTGGTGGAATACCGTCCGGCGGGCTGGTTTGACGCGCTGGCCCAGCAGGCTCTGCACATGAGCCTGCTGGCGCGGCATTTCCCTGCGCAGTGCGCGGACGAGCACAGGAACGACCTGTTCGAGGCGGCGGTCATGGCCCTGCGGAGCGGCAGCTACGCCACCTTTTCCGCCGCCCAGGGGGCGCGGGCGCTGTTGGCCGTCGGCGCGGGCGCGGCGGCGGACATGACGCGCGCGCGGCTGACCTGCGTTGACGGGGACGGGGAGGCGCGCGAGGCCGTGCTGGCCGAGGGGATGCTGCTCACCGTGGACATGCCGCAATGCCGCCGCTATGCGCTGACCCTGCCCGCGGATTCGCCGCGCTGTTACTGGCAGGTGGCCACCACGGGCCATGACGTGCGGCCCCCGGACACGGCGGCGGCCAACGGCCTTGAGGTGAGCCGGGTCTATCTGGACGCGCAGGGCGAGCCGGTACAATCGGCGCGGCAGGGCGATGTGCTGACCGTGCGGATCAGCGTGCGTGCCCAGCGGCAGGCTGCGGCGGATTGCGTGATCAGCGATCTCTTGCCCGGCGGTTGCGAGATGGTGCTGCCGCGTCCCGGCGAGGCGGAAGCGGCGCAGCCGCAGGGCCTGAAGTTCGCCGAACGGCGGGAGGATCGCCTGCTGCTCTTTGCCGATGTGGGCCGGGAAGCCCTTGTCTATACCTATCGCATCCGCGCGGTGAATCGGGGAACCTTCCTTGTGCCGCCCATCGTGGCCCAAGCCATGTACGATCAGGCCTGCAACGGGCACAGCGCCGCCGGAACGCTGGAAGTTCGCTGACGGGGCCGTATCCCGCCCGGGAGAGGGTACGGCCCGCCGCCCGGCGGAAAGAGCATTGCGAGGTAATGAGCCATGCGCGGCCTCTCCGCTTTGTTGTCGTCCGTTGCCGCCTGTCTGCCGCGCTGGTTGCGGCGGGCGGCGGGCGCTATCGGTCTGACGGCGGCCTGCGGTCTGCTGGCATATGGCCTGCTGGGCCTGTGCGCGCCGCCGCCCCTGCTGGAGGGCGTGCCCTTTGGCCGTCTGGTGCTGGATGCGGAGGGGGGCATGCTGCGCCTTGCGCTGGCCGGGGATCAGGCCTACCGCCTGCGCGTCCCGCTGGATGCCGTCGCCCCGGAGGCGGTCAGGGCGACGCTGGCCTATGAGGATAGGCATTTTTTCGCCCATCCCGGGATCAATCCCCTTTCTCTGCTGCGGGCGGCTTGGGTCACCTATGCGGGCGGGGGGCGGCGCATGGGCGCGTCCACCATCACCATGCAGGTGGCCCGCCTGCGCCTCGGCCTGAATACGACCGGCATTGCCGGAAAGCTGCGGCAGATCTGGGCGGCCCTGCTGCTGGAACGGCATTACGGCAAGCAGGAGATTCTGGAAGCCTATTTCAATCTTGCGCCCTACGGCGGCAACATAGAGGGCATCGAAGCCGCCGCGCGCATCTACTTCGGCAAGCCCGCCGCGCAGCTGACTGCGCTGGAAAGCCATGCGCTGGCCGTCATTCCGCAGAATCCCGTCCACCGCCATCCCCTGCATGGCCGCGACTTTGCGGCGGCGCGCGCCCGGCTGGAAGGCCTGCTGGCGGCGGAGGACGGCTCCGCCGGCGGCGCACAGCCTCTGGCCCTGCCGCCCCTGCGGGTGCGCTCTCCGGCGCATTTGCCCTTTGGTGCGCCCCATGTCTGCGCGGAACTGCTGGCCGATGCCGCCGCGCCGGATGCGCGGGGCGTCATTGCCGCCACCATCGAGCCGGATGCGCAGCGGCTGCTGGAGGATCAGCTGTCCGCCCTCACGGCCCGGGGGCGCGTCCGGGGCATCCGCAATGCGGCGGCCCTGCTGCTGCGGGCCTCGGACATGCGGGTCTGCGCCCTGGCCGGTTCCGCCGATTTCCTTGATGCGGCCATCGACGGGCAGGTGGACGGCAGCCGTGCCCGCCGCTCGCCCGGTTCGACGCTCAAGCCCTTCATTTATGCCCTGGCGCTGGAGCAGGGCCTGATCCATCCCATGACCCTGCTCATGGACAGTCCGCGCTCCTTTGGCGGCTATGATCCGGAAAATTTCGACAAGGGCTTTCGCGGCCCCCTGCCTGCCCATGAGGCGCTCAAGGCCAGCCGCAACCTGCCCGCCATTGCGCTGGCGGAACGGCTGGCCGCGCCGGGGCTGTACGGCTTTTTGCGGCAGGCGGGCGTGGCCCTGCCCAGGACGCCGGAGCATTACGGGCTGGCCCTGGTGCTGGGCGGGGCCGAGGTCAGCATGCGGGAACTGGCGGGCCTGTATGCCATGCTGCTCAATCAGGGCCTGTGGCAGCCGTTGCGCCTGCGCCGCGATGCGCCCGTTGTGGCGCCGCGCCGCCTGCTCTCGCCGGAAAGCGCCTATGTGACCCTGCGCATGCTGGAACGGGATGACCTGATCCTGCCCACCCGCCACGGGCCGCTGCCCCTGCGCTGCAAGACGGGCACGTCCAACGGCTTCCGGGATGCCTGGACGGCGGGGATCGTCGGGGAGTATGTGCTGGTGGTCTGGGTGGGCAATTTCGACAATCGTCCCAACCCCTATCTTGTGGGCGGGGAAGTGGCGTTGCCGCTTTTCCGGGATACGGCACGCGCTCTGGCGGCCCTGCGTCCGCTGCGCGATCCCCTGCCTGCCCGGCGGGCGGGCCTGAACGTGACGGAAATTCCCGTGTGCACCGCCACCGGGGACGTGGACGTTTCCCGCTGTGCCGAAACCACGCAAAGTCTGTTCATTCCCGGGGTGTCCCCGTTGCGCGACAGCGGCATCCTGCGGCCCATCCTCATCGACAAGGCCACGGGCCTGCGGGCCTGCGAAGCGCGCGAGGGCGAGACCGAGGAACGCTATTGGGAGTTCTGGCCGTCAGATGCCCGCGAGCTTTTTGCCCGGGCGGGCATCCACAAGCCCCTGCCGCCGGACTGGCTGCCGCAGTGCCGCCGTCAGTGCGCCGAGGCCTCCCTCGCGCCCGCAGGCAGGCCGCCGCGCATCCTGCTGCCCAAGAAGCATGTGGCATATTATCAAACGCTTTCCGGCGACAATCGCAGCCTGCCGCTGCTGGCCGCCGCCGAGCCGGACGTGCGGCGCATTCACTGGTTTGCGGGCAGAACCTATCTGGGCAGCGCGGCGCCGGGCGAAGTGCTGCTCTGGCGGCCTTCGAGCGCCGGGATGGTGGACATTCTGGCCGTGGATGATCTGGGGCGCAGCGCGCGGCAGACATGCCGCATCCGCCTGACGCCCTAGGGGCTGCCGCCGCCGGGGACAGCCTGGCCGGGGGTGGCCCCGCTCTGCCCCGATGCCTGCACGGCCCGCGTCCGCCGCCGGCGCGCGCGGGGGATCCTCTCGCCCGACCCATCCTTCCGCTTGGGGAGGGACGGGGCACACGCCTTCACCGCAAGCCATGCGGCGTTGCGCAGGGGCCGCGCCCGCCGCCAGCCGCGGCGTCACTCTCCATCAACTGAAGCCGTAGTAGTCCACATAGCTGACCAGATCCTCCACCGTATCCCGCAAGGGGCCGAGCATGGCGTTCACGAAGCCGTCAATGGGGCCATAAATGGTCTGCGTGACGCTCACGGCGTACTTGACCGGCACCTTTTCGCTCAGAATGGGAATGGCCAGCCCCTTGAGCGAGGGATAAAGCTCCCCGTCCATGACGGCATATCCCCGCTTGCGCACTTCCTCCAGATCCCGCAGCAGCTGTTCCGGGCTGCTGGTCGTCTTTTCCGTGAAGGTGGCGAATTCCGTCCGCTGCAGGTAGGCGTTCAGATCCTTTTCCGGCAGATGGGCCAGAATGGCCTTGCCCAGGGCTGAACAATAGGCCGGCACTGATCGCCCGACGGAAAACTGGGCATAGCTGGAATTGGTGCTTTGCAGGCGGTAGACGATGTCCTTGCCGTTCCACATGCCGAGATTGCATATCCCGTTGTTGTCCTTGTTTTTCTTTGCCAGTTCATCCAGAAACTGGATGGCGATCTGATCAAAGTCGCGTTTGGGCAGGATGCCCTTGCCGAGTTTGGACAGTTTGTCGGTGAGCACATAGTTGTTGTGCTGATCCTTGTCCACATAGCCGTGCAGGCGCAGGGTACTCAGAAAACGATAGCTGGCGCTTTTCTGCATGCCCATGCGTTTGGCCACGCTGGTGACGGTGACGTGCTTCTCCTCAACGAGCAGCTCCAGGAGTTGCAGGCCTTTTTCAAATGTTTGCACATAGATGACGCTGTTCTTCCCCATTACGAAATCCTTTTCCCCTCAGGATGACGATTTTCCTAGCAACAAGATAGCCTGTTTTGCTTTTCACGTCGATAAATCCTTGACAAAGTGTGGCCTGTAAACAATACTAGAAAAAAATTCACGATATGTGAATTAAGGAGGCTCCCATGCAAAAGGTGATTCAGCTCGGCGACAAGGGAACCCCGACCGAAGTCGTGGAGGCCCTCGCGCCCAACCCGCTGTCGGGCCATCCCGTCACCCGTGTGCGGCGGCAGTTTGTGCATCCCGCGGGGCTGGTGAACGCCGGCATCTGGGAGTGTGCCGCGGGCAGCTTCGAAATTCCCGCCCACCCCAGCCATGAGATGTGCACCATCCTGGAAGGGGAGGCCGTCATCGAGCATGATGACGGCAGCCGTCTGCCGGTGAAGGCCGGGGACAGCATTCTCATCCCCAAGGGGACGCGCAACATCTGGCATGTGTCCGAGCGCATCAGAAAAATATTCATGTGTTGTTTTGAACCGGAGTAGCCGCAAGCGCGGACAATCACGAGGAGGAAGCAATGAGTCAGGTACCCGTAGCCGTAGTGACCGGCGGCAGCCGCGGCATCGGCAAGGCCGTGGCCGATGAATGCATGAGCCTTGGTTTCCGTGTGGTGCTGGTGGCGCGCAGCGCGCGCAATCTGGAACAGGCCTGCCGGGAGTTGAGCGAAAAACACGCCCCGGATGCGGCCCACCAGCCCGACATGGTGTCCGTGGATGTGGCGGATGTGGCGGCCGTCAAGGCGGCGGCCGACGACATCATCCGTCGGCACGGTCATGTGGATCTTCTGTTCAATGCCGCCGGCATCAGCATTCCCGGCACCTTTGAACTGGATGCGGAAACCTTTACCCGCCTGTTTGAAATCAACCTCCGCGCGCCCTTCCTTTTTATGCAAGCCTTTCTGCCGCACATGGCGGCGCAGGGCGGCGGGCGCGTGGTCAACGTGGCGTCGCGCAACGGCAAGGTGGCCGTGGCGGGACTGGGCGGCTATTCGGCCTCAAAATACGGTCTGGTGGGTCTGAGCGAATCCGCCTACCGGGCCTATGCGGCGCAGGGCATCAGCATCACGACCATCTGTCCCGGCTGGGTCAATACGGAGATGGCCGCCAATGAAGGGCCGTCCCTCAGGCCCGAGGAAATGGTGCAGCCGGAAGATGTGGCCAAGACCCTGCGCTGGCTGCTGAGCATGAGTCCGTCCGTGCGGGTCATGGAAGTCATGCTCGAATGCGCCAAGGATGTGGAACGCCGGGCCTCGGTGGAACTGGCCAAGCTGTATGCCCTCAAGCACCGGCATGAAGATGAATTCAGCACCCTGGACGTACAGGCGGAATCATGAAGGCCGTCATAGAGAATATTCAGCATTTCAGCCTGCATGACGGGCCGGGTACGCGAACCACGGTCTTTTTCAAGGGCTGTCCCCTCCGCTGCGCCTGGTGTTCCAATCCCACCACGCAGAATTTCGGGGTCGAACTCCTGCAAAAGGCGGACAAGTGCCTGCGCTGCGGCGCCTGCGCCGCGGTCTGCCCGCATCAGGCCGTGAGCATGGTTCCCGGCTCGCTGCCGCGCATCGACAGAAGCCGTTGCGTCAATTGCGGCCTGTGCACCGCCTCCTGTCCCGGCAAGGCGCTGGTCATGGCCGGGCAGGAATACACGCTGGAAAGCGTGGTGACCAATATTGCGGCCGATATGCTCTTTTACCGCAATTCCGGCGGCGGGGTCACCCTGTCCGGCGGCGAGGTGCTGGCCCAGAGCGACTTTGCCGTGGCGCTCTGCGAGGAATGTCACGCCCTCGGCATCCAGACGGCCGCAGAAACCTCGGGCTATGCGCCCTACGAGAATCTGCGCCGCCTGTCGTCGGTGACGGATATTCTGTTCATGGACATCAAGCATGCGGACAACGCCGAACACAAGCGGCTCACGGGCATGGACAATGCGCATATCCTCGACAATTTCGCCCGACTGCTCCGGGACAGGGTGGAGCCGGTTCATGTGCGGCTGCCGCTGATCCCGGGCTGCAACGACAGCGACGACCATCTGGCCGCCTATGCGGCGCTGCTGTCGGGCATGGAAGGGAATTTTGATCTGGAGGTGCTGCCCTATCACCGTCTCGGCAAGAACAAATACGACATGCTGGGCCGGGAGTATGCCCTCGGGGATACCCCTCCGCTTGAGGAAGAACGGGTCGCCCGGGCGGTGTCCCTGCTGCGCGAGGGCCTCGGGCGCATTCCCGTCCTGTGTACGGCCTGACCGCTGGAACGAACAAACCTGTCATGAGCAACGTTTCTGGAGGAACAATCATGGCTCTTACCGAAGAGGCGCGTCTTGATCGCGTCATGAAGCTGAAGTCCCAGTTCTTTTCACATCGCCCCAGCGTCTGCATTGAAGGCGCGCTGTCCAAGACCGAGGTGTTCAAGGCGACCGAAAGCGAACCCATGATCATCCGCCGCGCCAAGGCCTTCAAGCGGCATTGCGAAACCAAGACCATCACCATCCAGCCCCATGAGCTTATCGTGGGCAATGCGGGCGCAGTGGCCCGCAGCATCCATGTGAACCCGGAATTGTCCAACAACTGGTTCTATGACGAGCTGGACACCATGAGCACCCGGCCGCAGGATCCCTACCAGATCACCGAGGAGCAAAAGCGCCTGTACCGTGAGGTCGTCTATCCCTACTGGAAGGGCAAGACCCTGCGCGACTACTGGAATGCCCGCGCCCCCGAGGATGTGCGCGAACTGGTGGCCGTGGGCGGCGTGTGCGACAATGACGTGAAGATCGAATGCACGCCCGGCGACATGGTGCCGGCGTTTCAGCAGATCATTCTTCCGCTGGGCTTCGACGGCATCCGCCGGCAGGCGGAAGAACATCTGAAGGATCTGGACTTCAACCAGATCGAAAACTTCGCCCGCCGGGACTTCTGGCGTTCCGTCATCATCTGCTGCGAGGGCTTTTCCGCGCTCTGCGAGCGGCATGCCGACATGGCCCGCGCGCTTCAGGTGGGCGCCGACGAGCAGCGCCGCGAGGATCTGCGCCGCATCGAGGCGGCCTGCCGGGCCATTGCCCACAATCCGCCCAGCACCTTCCACGAGGCCGTGCAGCTGGTCTACTTCGTCTTTGTGGGCCTGTTCATCGAGGGCAATGCCGGCGGCTATTCGCCGGGCCTGCTCGACCAGTACCTGCTGCCCTATTATGAAAAGGCGCAGGCCGACGGCATGAGCGACGAGGAGATTCTCGAGATCATCGAATGCTTCTATGTCAAGACCGGCGAACAAATCTGGTACTGGAACGAGCCGGCCGCCCGGCACTATTCGGGCTACTGCGCCTTCCAGAACATCGCCCTCGGCGGTCTGGACACCTACGGGCGGGATGCCGTCAATCCGCTGACCTATCTCATGCTTCAGGCGGGCATCGACGTGCAGATGGTGCAGCCCTCGCTCTCCGTGCGCATCAGCAAGAAGAATCCCGAAGCCTTCTTCCTCAAGGTGGCCGAACTGGTGCAGACCGGCTCCGGCTTCCCGGCGGTGTTCAGTGATGACGTGGGCTACAAGATGCTGCTCAAGAAGGGCATCCCCGCCCACCTTGCCCGCGACTGGGCGCCCATCGGCTGCGTGGAAGCCCAGCTGGCCGGGCGGCACTATCAGTGGAGTTCCGCGGGCCATTACAATCTGGGCAGCGCCGTGGAATTTGCCATGACCAACGGCATCCACCTGCAAAGCGGCAAGAGGCTTGGCATCGAAACCGGCGATCCGGCCACCTTCACGACCTTCGAGCAGTTCAAGGAAGCGCTCTTTGCCCAGCTGCGCCACCTGCTGCATCAGTTCTCCGTATCGCAGAATACGCTGGAAGAACTGCATTATCAGTATCTGCCCAATCCCGTGGCCTCCATGTTCACCGCCGGCTGCATGGAAAAGGGCCTTGACCTCACCCACGGCGGCGCGGAATTCAATACCGGCCCCGGCATGAACGGCAACGGCGTGGGCGACTTCGTGGATTCCCTGGCTGCGGTCAAGAAGATCATCTTTGACGAAAAGCGCTTCAGCATGGCCGATCTGGCCGCGGCCATCAAGGCCGACTTCAAGGGCTATGAGGCCCTGCAACGCGCCCTTGAGGAAGATGCGCCCAAGTGGGGCAACAATGACCCTGAAGCCGACGAGGCCATGATCGCCATGTGCGACGTGATCATCCGCGAAATCGACACCTATCGCGGCAAGCTCGGCAATCACAAGCTGCCCGCGCTCTATCCCGTGTCCTCCAACGTGCCGCAGGGCATGGCCGTGGCGGCCCTGCCGTCGGGCCGCAATGCGGGCAAGCCGCTGGCCGACGGCTGCTCGCCCTCGCAGGGCCGCGACCGCCTTGGCCCCACCGCCATTTTGCAATCGCTCGGCAAGCTGCCCCACGAAAGCATTGACGGCGGCACCCTGCTGAACATCAAGTTCACGCCGCAGGTCATTCAGGGCAAGGAGGGCCGTGCCCGCATTTCGGCCTTCCTCAAGACCTTCCTTGACCTTGATGTGTTCCATGTGCAGTTTAACGTGGTCAGCCACGAAATCCTGCGCTGCGCCCAGAAGAATCCTGAGGAGTACAAGAGTCTGCTGGTGCGTGTGGCGGGCTACAGCGCTTACTTTGTGGAGCTGAGCAAGGAAATTCAGGAAGACATCCTGAGCCGCACGGCGCACGAACTCTAATGTATGCGGGCCGGGGCCTGTGCCCCGGCCCCTGATCCCGGAGGCATGAACCATGAAGCAAGTTTTTTTCTGGGCAGTGCTCTGCCTGCTGCTCGCCACGACGGCGCAGGCTGCCCCTGTAACGGTGAAAAGCGCCTGGCTTGACGAGTACGAGGCCCTGCCCGCCTGGTATGCCCATGAGCGGCAATGGGATGCGGAGGCGGGGATCAGCCTTGACATGCGCATCTATCCTTCGGGCAAATTTCTCATGGACAACATGAGCAGCATCAAATGGGACGTGGCCGGTCTGGGCGGCGCGCCGGCCGTGCCGGGCATGCTGCGCAAGCAGGCCATTGTGGTGGGCATCGGTTCTGACGAGGCCGCTGCCAATGCCGTGTATGTGCGTCCTGACAGTCCGCTGCTGACGGCTTTTCAGCAAAAGCTGTCCGCCCGCGATTACGCCCGGCTGGTGACGGGCAAGGTGGTGCTCTGCCCGCGCGGCACGAGCGCGCACCAGCTGCTTCTGCTCTGGCTGGATCGCATGGGCCTCAGCGAGGAAAGCATCTCGCTCATGGATACGCCCCCCGCCGAAAGCGTGGGCAATCTCAGCGGCGGGGTGGGGGATATGGCCGTGCTCTGGTCGCCCGAGACCTGGGCCGCCGAGCAGGCCGGACTGAAAGCCCTGCTGACCGGCAAGGATCTCGGCCTCGTCCAGCCGACCCTGCTCATGGCCCGCTGCGACTATGCGGAAAAGAATCCCGACGGCGTCCGGGCCTTTCTGGCCTGCTATCTGCGGGCCGTCGAGGCCCTGCGGGCCATGCCCGCCGAGGAACTGGGCGCGCTGTACCGGCAGTTCCAGAAGGAATTTTGCGGCAAGGACATCAGCGCGGAACAGGCCGCGCGGGACGTGGCGAGCCATACGCTGTACCCCCTTGACCGACAGCGGGAGGTGCTTGCCTCGGAAGGGGAGCTGTTGACGTGGCTGGGGGATGTCATCGCCTTCCATGAGCGTACCGGCGAGCTCAGCCGGGGCCAGACGCGCGCCATCAGGGAACTGTCGCTGGTGCGGGCGGATTTTCTGCCCGCGTCTCTGCCCGAATCGCATGCCTCTGACGGGCAGTGAAAGCGGGCAGGCGGCCGTCGCGGCCTTTTGCCAAGCATTGATCTGAAACGCCGCCCGTAGTGCGCGGCAGGGAGAACGCTGATGCGGGGGAGCGGCTTTTTTGCCGTTCCCCCGTTCTGTTTGCGTCTTCTGCCGGGGAGGCGGCAGGGGGAGATCGCGGCGGTATTATTGAGAAAGAAATGCAATTGTAATTTTTTTCACAATTTTTTTCTTTCTGCCCATAAAAGCCTTGACTCGTGAAAATCCCTTCTCTAAAATTTAAATTACATAAAACAAGTTTTATTAAATAGAACAAAGTGAGGGGGGGGGTGAAAAAAATTTTCATTATTTCACTTGGGTAAGGTTCATATCTCCCGGAACTGGCCGGGGAAACAGGAAAATCAAAGGAGTGTCCCATGAAGCTGTTGCAAACCATGATATGCACGCTTGCCGTGTGTGCCCTTGTTCTTGGCGGTCTGAGCGAATCGGTCAAGGCCGAACCCAAGGAAATCAAGCTGCTCTTCCCCGAACCCTTCAGCGCGGCCTCCTCCTATGCCGAAGGGCAGGCCGTGGGCATCTATTACGGCGCTCTGGACTTTTACATGCAGAACCATCCCGCCCTGCGTGGCAAGTTCAAGATGCGCTGGGTGGGCGACGTGGTGAAGTCCCCGGCCGACGCCCTCAATGCCGTGGCCACCGGGGCCGGGCAGATTACCTACACCCTGCCGCAGTTCATCGAACAGTTTGACCCCGATTGGCGCATCATCACCACGCCCGGCATGTTTGTGGACATGGCCCACTTCCTGCGCGCCATGAGTACGCCGGAATGGAAGGCCAAGCAGGAAATGCTGGAAAAGAACTGCGGCTTCAAGATTCTCAAGTGGACGAACTCCATCGGGCACTTCTACCTCTGGACCAAGACCGGCCCGGCCGACACCCTCAAGGCCCTGCGCAACCAGAAGATCCGCTATGCCGGCCAGCAGTCCTATGCCGTGGCCTTCAACAAGCTGGGCCTCGTGGGCGTGGCGCTGCCCTATACCGAAGTGGTTTCCGCTCTGCAGACCAACATGATCGAAGGGCTGACCAACGACATTTTCGGCTACACCTATTACGATCTGCCGCGCCAGACCAAGTACATGCTGCCGGTTCCCTTCGGCTTCGGGCCGCAGGCGCTGGTGGTGAACGCGGAATGGTGGAACAACCTGCCCAAGGAGCAGCGCGACGCCATCAACTTCGTGGTGCAGTGCACGGACGTGCACCAGTACTTTGAAGCCGAGGAAAAGCGCATCCTCAAGTGGTGGGATGAAAACCCCGGCACCGAGCTGGTCAAGCTGACGCCTGAAGCGCGCGCCGAATGGGATGCCGCGCTGGCTGAAGCCGCCGCGGAATTCACCAAGGACGCCGATCCGGCCTTGCTCAAGGCCATTCGCGACAACAAGTAAGGAATAACGGGGCCGGAGCCTCGGCTCCGGCCCGGCCGCAAGCCAGGGAGGCCGCATGTCCGACCACACGACGACCCGTTACGAGCGCATCAAGCAGCGCTGGATGGAATTCTGGGGACTGGTGTTTTTTCTGGGAGTGCTCATCAACTTTGCCGAAATCATCTGCCGCACCGTCTTTCATTTTTCCATTGACCTCATGTACGACCTGCCCATCTGGCTGACCATCTGGGCGGTCATGATGCTGGCCGGCCCCATTCTGCTGGATGGGGAGCATGTTTCCGTGGATATGGTGCGCGACGCCGTGCACGGCAAGCCGCGCAAGTGCATCGAAATCATCAACTGTCTGGCGACCATTGCCTTCGGCGCGGTGGTGACCTGGAGCGGCTATATTTTCATTAGCCAGTGCTACCGCTTCAACATGAAGATTATCCGTTGCATCCCCGTCCCCCGCTGGATGGTGGAAATCTGCATTCCGCTGGGCATGGCCGTGTTCACCCTGTATGCCCTCATTCAGCTTGGCCGCGTGCTGCGCACCAATTACGACAAGAAGCCCGAAAACGGCGACTAGATTCTCACGCCTGTCGCATTGAACAAGGAGACGGCATGGACACCACCACAATCCTTTCCCTGGCGTTGATCGTCCTCTTTTTCCTCATCGGCACGCCGCTGAGCGTCACCTTCAGTATCGGTTCCATCATCATCATGATCCATACGATGGGCTTTCCCGTCGGCAATATTTCCCAGATTTTTTATACGACCATCAGCGGCTATCCCCTGCTGGCCATGCCGTTCTTCATCTTTGCGGGCAATGCCATCCTGTCCAGCGGCGGCATGGGCCATTTGCGCGACTTCATGAACCGTCTGGTCGGTCATCTGCCCGGCGGCATGGCCGTGGCCATCTGCATCTTTGCCGCCTTTCTCGGTTCCATTTCCGGCTCCGCCACGGCCTGTCTGGCCATCATCGGCACCATCTTCGTGCCCATGCTGGCGGAATCCGGCTATTCCCGGGCCTTCGCATCCGGGCTGGCCGTGACCTCGGCCGGGCTGGGCGCGGTCATTCCGCCCAGCGTCTTCATGATCATTTTCGGCGCGAGCAATCGCATTTCCATTGCCGACCTGTTTGCCGCGGGCGTGGGGCCAGGCCTGCTGGCCGCCCTGCTCATGTGCGTGCTGACGGTGATCATCTCCCTGCGTCGCGGCTACTACGGGGGAAAGAAGGCCAGCACGGCCGAACGGCTGGATGCCTTCCGCAAGGCCCTGCCCATTCTGCTCATGCCCATCATCGTGCTGGGCGGCATTTATTCCGGCATTTTCAGCCCCACGCAGGCGGCCTCGGTGGCCTGCGTCTATTCGCTCCTGCTCGGGGTGTTCATCTACAAGGGCATAACCTGGCGCGTCTTTCTCAATATGCTGGTGGAAACGGTGCGCCTGAGCAGCATGATTTATTTCCTCGTCATCGGCGGCGAACTGTTCGGGCGCGTGCTCGGCTATGTGGGCCTGCCGCAGATGATCAGCCAATGGGTCATCAACATGCACCTTGGCCCCACCTCCTTCCTCTTTGCGGTACAGGCGCTTCTGCTGGTCATGGGCTTTTTCTTCTCCTCCTTCCCGATGGTGGTCATCGTGCTGCCGCTCTTTTTGCCCAGCGTCATGGCGCTCGGCATTGACCCGGCCCTCTATGGCGCGCTGGCCGTGTTCTGCGCCATCATCGGCGAAGTGACGCCGCCCATGGGGCCGCAGCTCTGGATCGCCGCGCCCATCTGCAAGGAGAAGATCGGCAACATCATGCGGGAATCCTGGGCCTTCCTCGGCGTGCAGGTGCTCACCCTGGGCATTGTCACCGTTTTTCCGCAGATTTCGCTGTTCCTCGTCAACCTCATGCGCTGACACGGCAGGCAGGCGCGGCTTGCGGGCCGCGTCGGCTGATGACGAGCATTCATTGACCCGGAAGGAGGAAGAAGATGTCCAAGACCCTGCTTATCCTCGGACTCGGCGGCGTGGGCTGCTTTGCCGCCCACTTGGCGGCGCGCCTGCCCGGCCTGCATGTGGTGGTGGGCGATGTGCGTGAAGAACATGCGCGGCAGGTGGCCAACAGTCTGATCTCGGTCAATTTTTTCGAGGGGGCGGCGCAGCGCTTCCCCCGGGTGGATGCCGTGGGGCTGGACATGATGCGGCCGGAGGACATTGCCCGGGTACTGGAAACCTGGCGGCCGGACGTGATCTTCAACGCCACGACCCTGCTGTCGTGGTGGCATCTGCATCGCCTGCCCCATGCGCTGGCCCGCCGCATCTACTACGGCGATCCCGAAGGCTGCGGCCTGCGGCCCTGGGCGCCCGGTCATGGCGTGCTCCTGACCCATCTCATGCGGGTCGTGCGCGCCGTGCTGCCGCAAGCGCGGGTGGTCAACGTGTCCGGGCCGGACTATCTGCATGAGATGCTGGGCAAGGTGGGGCTGGCCCCGGATGTGGGCGTGGGCAATGTGGCCCTGCTGGAACCCATCCTGCGACGCATCGTGGCCGAAAAGCGAAACGTGCCGCCCGAAGCGCTGGACATCACCCTGGTGGGTCACCATTGCATGTGCATGCAGATTTTTCAGGAAGGCGCGCTGGCCCCGGAAATTCCCTTCCATCTCCGCATCGAGGAGGACAGGCGGGACATTACCGCCGAGCTGGATATCGACCGCGATCTCTGGGCGCGGGTTCCCGCCCATATGCCCCTGCTTTCGGAGGTCAATCAGCAATGCGTGGCGGCCTCGGCCCTCAGGATCATCCGGGCCATGCTCTACGATACCGGAGAGATCATGCATGCGCCGGGGCCGTGCGGCCTGCCCGCGGGCTGCCCGGTGCGGGTGGACGCTTCCGGCGTGAAGGTGGTCGTGCCGCCGGAACTGGGCCGGGAACGGATGCTGCAAATCATGTACGAGGCCAACCGCCGTGAGGGCTTCGAGCCGACGGGCGAGGACGGCACGGTCACGGCCACGCCGCATTGCGCGGAGGTGGTTGAGGACGTTTTCGGCATCAGCTGGCGCTACCGGCGGTTCCGGCTGGAAGAAATGTTCGACGCCCATCAGGAAATGGCGGAGGCGTTCAGCCGGCTGCTGGCCCGCTATCCCGGAGCCTGATTTCTTTCGGCCAACTCCCTGAAACGCGCGGCCGTCGCAGACCATGCAGGCTGAGGCGGCCCGCGCCCCCCCTGTTCGTGCGCTCTCCCTGTCGCGGACAGGGCCCCGTCGGCAGGGCAACCGTCCCTGTCGTCCGATTTGTGGCGTTTGTAGGCACAAAAAAAACATTCCGGCGCGCCGTCAGGCGAGCGCCGGAATGTTGTTGCCGCAGGCTGCGGGGCGGCCGCAAGGGCGGCTAGCCCTTCTTCTTGGCGCCCGCCATCTGATAGCGCTTCTGGGCGGAAAGTTCCGTCTTGCGCAGGCGGATGGATTGCGGGGTCACTTCCACCAGCTCATCCTCGCGCACGAAGTGCAGGGCATGTTCGAGGGTCATTTTCTTCACCGGGGTGAGGATGACGTTTTCATCCTTGCCTGCGGCGCGGAGGTTGGTGAGCTTCTTTTCCTTGGTGGCATTGACGTCGATGTCGTTGTCGCGGTTATGCTCGCCCACGATCATGCCCTCGTAGACCGGGTCGCCCGGCTCCACAAAGAGCGTGCCGCGCGGTTCGAGATTGAAGAGGGCATAGGCCACGGCGCTGCCTGCCCGGTCGGCCACGATGGAGCCGGTGAAGCGGGTGGGGAAGTCCCCGCGCCATTTCTCGTAGCCGTCCAGATAGGAATTCATGATGCCCGTGCCCTTGGTGTCGGTGAGAAATTCGTCGCGGTAGCCGATGAGGCCGCGCGAGGGCACGGTGAACTCCAGCCGCACGCGGCCGGTGCCGTTGTTGATGCAGTTGAGCATGCGGCCCTTGCGCTGGTTGAGCTTGTCCGTCACCACGCCCATGAAGTATTCGTCGCAGTCCACATAAAGGTGTTCAATGGGTTCGAGAGTCTTGCCGTTCCCGTCCTTCTTGAGGATGACCTCCGGGCGGCCCACGGACAGCTCGAAACCTTCGCGGCGCATGGTTTCGATGAGAATGGCCATCTGGAACTCGCCGCGCCCCTTGACGAGAAAGGCATCCTTGTCCGCCGTGTCTTCCAGCCGCACGGCCACGTTGCGCAGGCATTCCTTTTCCAGCCGATCCCGGATGGCGCGGCTCTGCACGATCTTGCCCTCGCGTCCGGCCAGCGGCGAGGTGTTGATGCCGAAGCGCATGGCCACGGTGGGTTCGTCCACCCGGATGCGGGGCAGGGCGCGCGGATTGTCGCGGGTGCAGATGGTGTCGCCGATGGTCACATCCTCGATGCCCGCCAGCACCACGATGTCGCCAGGCCCGGCGGATTCCACCTCGGCCAGCTGCAGGCCGTCATAGACCTGCAGCTTGGTGGCGCGCAGGGGGGAGGGCTGGCCGTTTTCGCCCATGCAGACGAGCGCTTCCTTGGCGTACACCGTGCCGTGCATGATGCGGCCCACGGCCAGACGGCCCAGATAATCGGAATAGTCGAGATCGGCCACCAGCATCTGGAAGGGTTCGGCCGGGTCATGGGTCGGGCCGGGAATATGCTTGAGAATGGTCTCGAACAGCGGGGAAAGATCCGTCCGCTCGTCCTCCAGACCGTACATGGCCACGCCCTCGCGGCCGATGGCGTAGAGCACGGGAAATTCCAGCTGCTCGTCATTGGCCCCGAGATCGATGAAGAGATCATAGACCTCATTGAGCACTTCGTCGGGCCGGGCGTCCTTGCGGTCGATCTTGTTGACCACCACCACCACGGGCAGGCCGGCTTCCAGCGTCTTCTTGAGCACGAAGCGGGTCTGCGGCAGGGGGCCTTCCGAGGCGTCCACCAGCAGGATGGCCCCGGTGGCCATGGACAGGGAGCGCTCCACCTCGCCGCCGAAATCGGCGTGGCCGGGCGTGTCGATGATGTTGATCTTCACGCCCTTCCAATGCACGGCGCAGTTCTTGGCGGCAATGGTGATGCCGCGTTCGCGTTCCAGATCCATCTTGTCCATGACGCGATCATCCACCTGCTGATCAGCGCGAAAGACGCCGCTCTGACGAAAGAGCGCATCCACCAGCGTGGTTTTGCCGTGATCGACGTGGGCGATGATGGCCACATTGCGAAGGGAGGTATTCTGTTCCATGAAAAAAACCTTTGCTTGCCGTTGCGTGGAATGACTGCGTCCGGCGGACGCAAGCCGCCCCGCTGACGACCGGCACGGCCTTTCGCGGGGCGGGCAGAAGGTGTACGCATTTTTCAGAACTTTGTCACCATGTCCAGCAGCAGGCGCTCCAGCTGCCTGCCGGCCCGGGCGGCCACCTCCACGATTTCCTCAAGGGATGTCGGGGCCATGCAGTCCGGCAGGTTCTTGTTGCTCAGGCAGGAAATGCCCAGCACCCGCAGGCCGAGATGGCGGGCGGCCAGCACCTCCAGCACGGTGCTCATGCCGATGGCGTCCGCGCCCCATTGCCGGAACATGCGGGTTTCGGCCGGGCTTTCCAGCTGCGGGCCGCGCACGCCGATGTAGACGCCGCGTTCCAGCCGGATGCCCAGCAGGGAGGCGCTTTCCATCGCCAGCGCCAGCAGTTCGGGATCAAAGATGCGGCTCATGTCCGGGAAGCGCGGCCCCCACTCGTCCACGTTGGGGCCGGCCAGCGGCGTGGCGCCGGTAAAGTTGATCTGATCCGTCATGGCCATGAGGCTTCCGGCGTCAAACTGCGGATTGAGCGCGCCCGCCGCATTGGTGATGACCACGGTGCGCACGCCAAGCCCGGCCATGACCCGCACGCCCATGCAGACCTGCGCCGGCTGGTAGCCCTCATAGAGGTGGCAGCGGCCCTGCTGGGCCAGCACGGTCACCCCCGCCACATCCCCCAGCACAAAAGCCCCTTCGTGCGAGTCCGTCGTGGAGACGGGAAAGCCCGGCAGCTCCGCGTAGGGGATGCGCACGCTGTCGCGCATGGCCGACGCCAGTCCGGAGAGGCCCGTGCCGAGCACCATGCCCGCGCGGGGCGTGGCGGCCCGTCCCGTGCGGCCGGCGGCGGAAAGTTTTTGCTTCAGCGCCCGGACGGCGAGCTGGACTTCTGGCAGATTTTGCATAACAATACCTTGTTGTGTTCGTCAGTTTTTTCGTGTGCGCGTCCACCTGCTCCGGCAGGCGGTCGCGTTTGCGCGCATCATAGCCCGGCCGGGCATGCACTTCAAGCAACGCTGCCGGACGGCAGGAGAGTGCCTTGCAGAATTTACAGGATCTTTATGCCATGCCGCTGGAAAGCCACAAGGTGCTTGTGGCCAATCGCGGCGAAATCGCCATGCGCATCATGCGGGCCTGCCGCAAGCTGGGCGTGGCCTTTGCGGCCATTTATACCGCCGAGGACGCGGCCTCGGGCCATGTGCGCCTGGCCCGCGAGACCGGCGGGGAAAAGAGCCTCTACCGCGTCTCCTCCTACCATGACGCCAATGAACTCATGGCCGTGGCCGACGAAGCCGGCTGCACGGCCGTGCATCCGGGCTACGGCTTCTTTGCCGAGGATTTCCGCTTTGCCCGCCGCGTCATGAAGCGCGACCGCAAGATGATCTTCATCGGCCCCTCGTGGAAGATCATTCGCGAGCTGGGCGACAAGATCAACACCAAGCGCCTGGCCCGCAGCCTGGGCGTGCCCACGGTGCCCGGTTCCGACCGGCCCATTTACGACGAAATGGAAGCCGAGCGCATTGCCCGCAGCGTCTTTGAATTTCAGGAACAGCAGGGCATCCGGCGGCCGCTCGTGCTGGTCAAGGCCTCGGCGGGCGGCGGCGGCATGGGCATCGAGGAAGTCTACGATATCGACGTGTTCCGCTCCGTGTATCGCCGCATCCGCAATTACGCCCTGCGGCAGTTCAAGGATGAGGGCGTGCTCATCGAGCAGCGCATCACGGATTTCAACCATCTGGAAGTGCAGGTGGTCTCCGACCGCACGGGCCGCAATCCCGTGCATTTCGGCACCCGCAACTGCTCCATCCAGTCCACGGGCCTGCAAAAGCGCGTGGAGGTGGCCCCGGGCTTCGCCCCCGGCCCCATCACCTATTCCTTTGACGCCTCCAAGGTGCTGGCCGACATCGTGGACTATTCGCTGACCATGGCCCGCAAGGTGGGCTACGACAACGTGGGCACCTGGGAATGGATCGTCACCCGCAAGGGCGAACCCTTCCTCATGGAGGTCAATACCCGCATTCAGGTGGAAAACGGCGTCTCGGCCCGCATTTCCCGCATCCACAAGGACGGGAAAACCATTGACGACGTGGATCTGCTGGCCGAACAGGTGCGCATCGGCCTCGGCCAGCCCCTGGGCTACGGGCAGGACGACATCAGCTTCGAGGGCGTGGGCGTGGAATACCGCCTCATTGCCGAAGACCCGGACAATCGCTTCACCCCCTGGGTGGGGCGCATCGAGCGCTTCCAGTGGAAGCCGCAGCCGTGGCTGACCATGTTGACCCATGTGCCCACGGACGCGCCCTATGAAATCCCCACGGAATTTGACCCCAACCTCGCCCTGGCCATCGTCTGGGGCAAGGATCTGGATGAAGCCAGGCAGCGCGGCCTGTCCTTCCTTGACGACCTGCGGCTGGAAGGCCGCAACAATGCCGGCGAGGAGCTGAAATCCAACGTCAACTTCCTCCGGGCCAATACGGAACGCATCCTGCGCTTCTAGCGCCGGATGTGCGCGTGCGCGCATCTTTCCCCTCACGACAACTCGGATCGCTTAGCGGCGTGGGCGAAATATGATGGACAACAATATCGAGAAACGCATTCAGGGGCTGACGGACAGGCTTTCCTATGCCCGTGACATTTTTGCCGGCAAGCATGAGGACGACATCTCCCTGCTGGAGGAAAAGCTGGCGGCCTTTGTGGGCCGTGCCCGGCGCGGCGAGCTGGCCGACCCGTACAATGACGTGGTGGCGCTGGAAGAGCTGTTCAGCTTTGTGGAAAAACGGCTGGAAAATGCCGTGACCCCCATGGACAAGGTGCGCATCGTGCGGCATCCGCAGCGCATCTGTCTGCGCGACATCCTCGAAAACGTCTACGACAATTTCACCGAAGTGGGCGGACAGGACGAACACAGCCTTGACCCCGGCATGCTCATCGCCCGCGCCATCATCACCCGGCGGCGCGGCAAGAAGACCTATACCCAGTCGGTCATGGTCATCGGTCAGGAAAAGGGCCACGGCGCGGAATTTCGCAACGGCGGCTCCGTGAAGCCCTGGGGCAATGCCAAGGCCATGCATTACATGAATGTGGCCGAAACCGAGGGCATTCCCATTCACGCCTATATCTTCACGCCCGGTTCCTATCCCATCGAGGACTATCCCGGCGCGGCCCAGCAGATCGCCCGCAATATCTACGGCATGGCGGGCCTGCGCGTGCCCATTGTGGCCGTCATTTCCGAAGGCGGCTCCGGCGGGGCCGAGGCCATCGGCCTGGCCGACAAGCGCCTCATGCTCTCGCACGGCTATTATTCGGTGATCTCGCCCGAAGGGGCCGCGGCCATCGAGGGCCGCCTCAAGGCCGGCCAGCGCGCCACGCCCGATCTCATCGAACATTGCGCAAGCAACCTCAAGATTACCGCGCAGGACAACCTCGCCTTCGGCTATATCGACCGCATCGTGCAGGAACCGCCCCTTGGCGCACGCCCCTACCATTTCGACTTCTTCCGCTCCCTGCGGCAGGAAGTGCTGCGCGCCACCGACGAGGTGGTGCTGAGCCACCGCAAATGGCCGGGTTTCCGCGGCCTTGCCGTGGCCCGCGTGCGCAATGAGGCCAACCTCGACGAGCTGCATACCCGCTGGGGCCTGACCGCTGCGGCCAAGAAGCGCATGGTGGAGCACCGCCAGCAGAAATTCCTGCGCCTCTCCCGTGAGGCCGCAGTGGACAAGCGCCCCTTCATGGCCAAGAACATGGCCGCCCTGCAGGACTGGCTGAGCAAGCCGTGGATGCACGTCAAATACGACTTCTTCCGCAAGCATCAGCGCAAGATCAGCACCTTCATGGAAGAAGTGGGCAATGAGGTGGAACTGTTCAAGAATCGCCTCCTCAGCCCCTGGCGCAAGATGACCCGCCGCCTGCCCGGCCGTCAGGCCGAGAATACGGCCCAGGAACTCACCGCGCTCTCCACCTGGACGGACGACGCGCGCCGCAGCCGCTGGAACTACCTCTCGCCGCGCTACAAGATCGACCGCACCCTCACCTGCCCCAACAGCGAATCCTACGGCTGCCTTGACCTCTGGGGGCCGGATCTCTTTGCGGAATTTGCCGGCGTGTGCAGCCATTGCGGTCACCACTTCCCCATGGAGCCGGAATGGTACGTCAAGAACGTCTTTGACGTGGGTTCGGTCTATGAATTCAACAGCGAAATCGAGGCCGGCAATCCGCTGGACTTCCCCGGCTTCGCCGAACGCATCGCCGAAGCCCAGAAAAAGAACAATACCAAAAGCGGCTGCATGACCTTCGAGGCCCGCATCGACGGCATCAAGATGGTGGTGGCCATGCTCATGGGCACGTTCCGTGGCGGCTCCGTGGGCGCGGCCGAGGGCTACAAGTTCGTGGAGGCCGCCCAGCGCGCCCAGAAAAAACGCTACCCCTTCCTTGCCTATGTCCACGGCACCGCGGGCATCCGCATTCAGGAAGGCACCAACGGCGTCATCCAGATGCCGCGCTGTACCGTGGCCGTGCGCCGCTATGTGGAATCCGGCGGCCTCTACATGGTGCTGTATGACACCAATTCCTTTGCCGGGCCGGTGGCCAGCTTTCTGGGCTGCTCGCCGTATCAGTTCGCGGTGCGTTCCTCCAATATCGGCTTTGCCGGGCCGGGCGTCATCAAGGAAACCACGGGCATGGACATCCCGCCCAAGTATCACCGCTCCTATCATGCCCTGTCCCGCGGGCATATTCAGGGCATCTGGGATCGCCGCCAAATTCGCGCCAATCTCAAGCAGGCCCTGCTGACCATCGGCGGGCGCAACCTGTACTATCGCTAGGCTGCGGCAGGAGAAAACATGATCAATATCTCCGCATTGCTGGAAGAAATCAAAGCCTCCCCTTACCGGGAAATCACGGTCACCACGCCCCACACCGGGCGCGTGACCTTTGCCGGTCTCTCGCAGGGGCAGGAAGTGGTCGGCCCGCAAGGGCAATGGAAGGAACGGCCCGGCACCCAGCTGGCCACCCTTGAACGCGAACGCAATCCCAAGCCCATCTGCGCCACGGAAAAGGGCGTCATCAGCAGCATCCATGCCGAGCTGGAAGGGCAGTTCGTGGAGGCCGGCACGCCGCTCATGGTCATCCGCCACATGCTCACCCGCGACGAGGTGGAGCACCTCATTCTCAAGAAGGCCCTGCATCTCTTTCAGGCCCCGGAACGGGCGAAGTATTACTTCACGCCCGAGGTGGACAAGAAAATTCGCGCCGCCGACGCCCATTCCGTGGTCGTGCGCGACGGCATGGAAGTGATGATCATGTCGCGCATGAAACGCGAAGTGCCCCTGCATTACAGCGGGCCGGAAGGCGTCATCTATGCCGTCTATTTCAAATACAACGAGAACATCGATGCAGGCGCGCCGCTTATCGGCGTCTGCCCGCAGGATCAGCTGCCCGCCATTCAGGATGTGATCATGCGCGTCCAGACCGAATGGGCGGAACGCTAGGAAACGGGGCGGGACTCTCATGGGCAAGGCGCTGCAAATCCGTCTCATGGCCGTTACCCTGGACGCCGGCAACGTGACCCTGCGCTGGCCGCAGCTGGCGCGGCGCATCTGCGACGCCATCACGGCCAACGGCCTGCCGGAACCGCCCGCCTGCCGCAGTGTGCTGGATCTGGCCCGCGCCCTGCCCCAAACCCTGCGCCTTTCCCTCTCCGAGGCCGATCCGCTGGTGCGTACCATAGCCCGGCTGGAGGATGCCCTCGGCATGTGGCAGAGCGATGCCGCCACCCGCGCCGCCCGCGAGCTGGAAAGCCATCTCGATGTCTACGAGGAAAAGTTGGCCGCCGCCCAGGGCATTGTGCAGCGCCCGCCCACAAACATGCCGGTGCTGCACCTGCAAACCGTGGCCGTGAGCTGGAACCCCTCCCTGCTGCCCAAGCTCTGGCCCACGCTCCATGAGCGCATCTTTGAACGCGCTGACAAGACGGAACAGGGCGTGGCCGAAATGGTGCAGGCCCTGCGGGAATGCGAACAGCGCTACGGCTGGACGCCCGCCACCCATCCGGCTCTCGGCCGCCTGCTCGAGGAATTGGGGGCCAAGTGGCGCGCGCTGGAAACCGCCTGCACCATGAATGACCCCTGCACCGCCAACCATCTGAGCGAACAACTGGAAGAATTGCTGACCCGGCTGGAACAGGCCGTCCCCTATGGCAGTGCCCCCACGCCCAAGCCCAAGCGCAACCTCTGGGGCATTTTCGGGCGCAAGCTCAGGCGCTGACCCCCTTGACGCAAACGCCCCCCGTCGGGCACGAATTCCGAGGAAATAGCTATGCTGAACAAAGTCATGATTATCGGCCGACTGGGCCGTGACCCCGAATTGCGCTATACCCAGAACGGCTCGCCCGTGGCCAGCCTCAACATCGCCACCGACGAATCCTACATGGATCGCGACGGCAACAAGGTGGAACGCACCGAATGGCACCGCGTTTCCGTCTTCCAGCGTCAGGCCGAAAATTGCGCCAACTACCTGACCAAGGGCAGTCTCGTCTATGTGGAAGGCAGCCTGCAAACCCGCAAGTGGCAGGATCAGAACGGGCAGGATCGCTATACCACCGAAATCAAGGCCCAGCGCGTGCAGTTCCTTGATCGTCGCGGCGAGCAGCGCGGCGACAATGCCCCGGCAGGCGGCTACGAGGACGACTACGCCGCCCCGCCCCAGCCGCGCGGCGGCTACCGCAACGCGCCCCAAAATCAGGGCGGCGGGCAGCGCCCGGCCCCGCGCCGCCCCCAGCAACAAGCCCATCACGACGATGACCTCGGCCCCGCCTTCCCCTCCGAAGCCGCCGGCATGGACGAAGTCCCCTTCTGATGCCCCGCCCCCCCCCACCGTCCGCCACCCCGGCGGGGCGGTGGGGCGTGTTCGGATTTTTTTGTTGAGGGGGGAAGGAAGGGGCTTTGCTCGCGCCCAAAGCCCCTTCCTTCCCCCCTCAAACTCCCCCCATCCTTCCCCAAACGCGCTTTATTGCCTCCCTCTTCCGGCGACGCGGCACACCAGCCGCCCCCCAACCCCATCGCAGCCAAACCCTGAACAGGAGAGGTTGAACGCCCCTCTCCGCGCGTCATTCCCTGCCCATTTCCCATACCCGTCAGTCATTGCCGTGGCCCAACAGGGGACAACCCGTTGCCCCAACTTGCTTCAACGGGCCTTCCTCCGGCCTCGTGTGCCCCTGTCATCTTGCCCGACAACGTAAGCGCGTCATGGCGCGGAGGAGATCGCCGCCCCGCGTGGGCGGAAGCTCTGACGCGGCCCGAACGCTCGTCCCGCATGCGGGACAGCGAAAGGGCGATGCCATATGATGCGCGACAGAGAGGGGGACAAGGTACGCCTGAAGGGACACGCTCCCGTCACGGATAACGGGCCAAGGCGGGGTAGGGGGGTGTAGGGGGCTAGGGGCTGCCAAGCCCCTGCCCCCTGCCGCAGCTCTGCTGTCGATGCCCGTAGCTTCCTTCGTCGCAACGGGCACGGCCCTGCGGGCCGCCATTCGGTCGCGCTCTGCTGTCGATGCCCGTAGCTTCCTTCGTCGCAACGGGCACGGCCCTGCAGGCCGCCATTCGGTCGCGCTCTGCTGTCGATGCCCGTAGCTTCCTTCGTCGCAAC